>LSQA01000007.1_pt1 | contig 78839 bp, 92 predicted proteins | sample 651271 | NCBI WGS metagenome assembly LSQA01 (sample SAMN04438314, study PRJNA306036) | termite gut metagenome | isolation source: viral DNA filtered from gut of termites from termite colony 3 | host: Coptotermes formosanus | place: USA: New Orleans, Cypress St. | collected 2013-06-21 | reverse complement strand
GATCGTGAGTCCTTGCCGTTAGGTGTTGATACCTCGGTCATGGATGTTTTTGATGTTGAGGAGGAGACAGAGCCGGTGCAGGTAATTGTTCACCCCTCTTCGGCTACATCCCGTATTCAAGCTCTTCCAAAATCAAGGCCCCCTGTTGTAGCGGCCGTTGCATCAGCTCCTAAAGAGGATTGGCTCTCAGAGGCGTTTGGGGTGGATGAGCTGCTTGATTAACATTTGTAAACCTGCTGCTAATTTTTAGCAATTTGTTTTAACATAAGAAGAATATTTCGCTTCTTCTTAAGAAGGCTGCATTAAATCAGCTACATAAATTTAATTTTTGGAGGAAATATGCGTTTGATTATAAACGAGGCTGCAAAACTTGTCAGCTTTTATCGTGCAGATGCTGCTCTCCTTGCAAGAACCTACGGCACTTTAGTCGGAAAGGTTAATGGCATTACCGGTTCAGAAAAAGGCCCGGTCCCCGGTTTCTTTGTTGAAGCCAGTGCCGCTAACTATGAAGTCAAAACGGCTACAGCTCCTGCAAAGGCGATTGGCCTCATTGCGTCATACCCCTACCCGCTTGCGGACGGAGATTATCCGTCCCGTTCGAACTCGGATTATACATTCAAAGAATCTGGCGTTCCTCAGCTTACTATTGTCGGCCGTACTGCCGCCTCTCTTGAGGTCCAGGCTTATGCGGTTCGCAACGATGCGGATGGTTCGGATCTCTCCTATTCTGTTGGTGATGTTCTTTACATCTCTACGGTTTGGGGGTGTCTCACCAAAGATGCTACCAGCAATGGTACTGCAGTTGGTGTTGTCACAGCGGCTCTTCCCGAAGGCGGTGCAAGCCTCGGTGTTGAGTTATTCTAATCGAAGGATGGTTTAAATTATGGCAGCGAAGAAAATCAACATTGCCGAAGTTAATACCAAACTTCGTGCTCTTATGGCGTCCCCGAATGGGCTTAACGTTTTTCTTTCTAAGATTACGTCCCCGCTCAAAACCCGCAGGGATCTTCAGTCCGGTCTCAGGAAAGTACTTCAGTATGATCCTCTCACTGCAGGTGATCCTCCGGTCTACGACATCGATCCGAAAGGATATGCGTACCAGGTTCCGTACCAGGGCGCTGCTCCTACAAGGATCGTAGCGGATGATTCTGCGCAGGTGGTTATCAAGACTTTCGACATGGTCGCCTACAAGGAATTCCCTCTCTCCCTGATCAATATTGCTCGGTATGATTACCTTAAGCGTATTGAGCAGGTCCTCAAGAACGCTCTTGTGGAACTCGAAGATACTGCTCTCTGGCAGGTTCTTGATCGGGTCGTATCGGATGTAAACTATCCGCTTACCCTCGGCACTTCCGCTGGTGGCATTCTCACTCCCGGTGCTCTTCAGGGCGTCTACGCTCAGATTGAGCAGTTCAATGATCCCGCTTTCATTCTGGGAAATTCGGTATCTCTTGGTTCTATTCGGACTTGGGGTGTGGATATTTTCAGCCCTGTTCGTCGGGAAGCGATTCTCAAGACAGGTGTCATTGGCTATATCTGGGCTGCGTCGGTGTACAAGTCCAGGCTCTTCCCAACGGATACGGTGTTCATCACATCGGATCCGGAAAGCTGCGGCCGCATACCCGAGCGCCTTTCTCTTCAGCCTATGCGGGCGGATATGCCGAAGTCGGGTAAGCAGGGTATTTCCTTCTTACAAAACCTTGGTATCTGTGCTTACAACCCCAGGGCTGTCGGCAAGGTCACCATCCAGCCCTAAGTCGGTTATCTGGCTGCAAAGTCAGATTTTCATTTCAATAAAGCCACCGGCAACGGTGGCTTTATTTTTCGCATATTTATTAGCATGCGATTAACGCAGGAGCAGTTGGGTTGGGAAGCTTATCTTGGCACTTCCGTTACTAATAAGACTCAATCGGTTCGCTCTCGTTTAATTGAATTGGGTGTTTCCAACCCTAATTCGTTGATTAATGAATGGAAGAAATTACCGGAGTTTTCTAGATTCTACAACAATCGTGAGCAATTCTTGATTGCCAATCGCACGCAGGTTTCAAATATACTTGATCTCGATCAAATGTTTGATAGTTCTGACGCTTGGAAATCCCTCTTTCCTAAAGAGTGCTTATCTAAAGAACTTTCTATTGTCAAGTGGCTTCGTTCTCAAGGCCTGTCTCATCCAGACAGGTTTATAAAACGCTTACTGTTGTTTTCTCCGTCTTTCGCGGAATTTTATAATTCTAGAGAGCAGGTGCTTATATCGAAATCAGTATTTCAGCCATCCCTTTATTCCTCTTATGGGGAGTCTATTGTTCAGCGTCTTCACTATTATGGTATTACTCCAACACACCCTATTCCAGAATCGTATTCCCTTGGTCTTGAGTATGGCGGTATTTGCATTTCTTGTTCTAAAGAATTTGTATATCACTTTGTAAAGAACGCAGAGAATCCTCATGCGTACCCTACTGCATGTCCGTTTTGTAATAAGTCCTCATCTTCTTATGAGCGGTATATAGTTCAGATGTTATTACATGCTGGGCTATTTGCCATTCCACACTATCTTAAATCCGTCAAATCTTCTTTTCTCCAAGGACAAGAACTCGATTTATTCATCCCAAACAATCCATCTGAATGTCCGCCATCTTCTAATCCACGCACATTCATCTACCCATCCGGCGGCATAGCATTCGAAATCAACGGCGCCCTAGCACATACTTCCGCTTCTGCGCCTATTAAAATATCTCGTAATAAAGTTTTTATTCCATATTCGAGGTCTTATCATTCCAATAAGACTTCTCTCTGCCTTGCCAATAAAATTAAATTGTATCATATTTGGTCGGATTATCCACACAGCATCATTGAATCTATTATTTTGAGTAAACTTCGTATTTTCGATAGGGTTTATTTTGCTCGCAAGCTTTCATTGACTTTGGTTTCAAACGCACAGCTGAAGAATTTTTATATAGATCATCATTTATTAGGTTATGTGCCGTCTTCTCTTAATTTCGTTCTAATGGGGGACTCCTCTATTATTCAAGCAGTTTCTTGCAATATTAAGGGTTCCATCCTTGAAATTACGCGAAATGCGTCTATTAAAAATGTGCAAGTCATAGGCGGTTTTTCTCGACTTTTCAAGCAGATTCTATCTTATATCCATCAACACTATCCACACATCCATCAAATAATCACATATGCAGATCGAGATCTATCCCCAGATCCATATAACACTGTATATAGCCGCAATGGCTTCACATGTCTCAATCCACATAACCCACAACCCACCCTCTCCTACTACGTCCACCACTCAGTTCGCGATATAGAGGGTTCTCTTATTCATCGTCCCGGAGTGTACTCTAGATTTCGATTTCAAAAGCACAAACTCTCTTCTTTATTTTCGAGGGCGGGTGTTGCATTTTCTCCAGAGCTAACGGAGAAAGAAAATCTTCTTAAGCTCAATATTTGGCCAATTTATAACTCAGGTTGTTTCAAGTACGTGTTAGATTTTTAATGGTCAAATCCTATTTATTTGTTAGTTACAGGGAGGTAGGTATGGTTGCATTACCTAGGTTTCTTCTTCGTAAGGAGATAATTCATTTTGAAAGGGTTGGTCAGCGCTCAGTCTATCGGCTATCTCGTGATTGCTGCCCTTTACTTCTGTGCAACACTGCTTTTGTGTCGATTGATTACCCTGCAATCTTAGTTCAGCAGTTTCTTGAAGGTGGCTCCTTATTCGTGGATCCGTTCGATGAGGCCCTTTCTACGTGCAATTAAATAATGTTGGTCTTCAATTCATTCAATGGGTAAATTACTCGTTTGATATTTTTAAGGTTTCTTATGAACTAGGTCTTATTCGTTCAGATGCTCAAGTTGATCAAAATGTTCTTTGTCCTTTTCACGATAATCACAATACTGCTGCCGCGCGGCTCTATTCTTCATCTAACTCCCTTTATTGTTTTGGTCAGTGTTCTCGCCATTTTCATTCATATGATCTTATCCATAGGGCCGGTCATATGTCATTCGAAGTCCTTTGGAGTCTCCTTAAGCAACGATTTTATGCCGAGTATGACCCGTCCGCCCTTATTCAGCAATCCCAGCAGTTTCTTGTGTCTAATAAAGATGTTAACCTTCAAGCACAGTCTGCCTATCGTTCGGGTCAAATATCGTTTGGTCGGTATTCTCAGTACTTAGATGAATTCCTGTACTCTAATTAGTATTTATAAGAAATGTCTCAATTACATGAAGAATTTGTTGGTTTTGATTTACCGGCAGCTAAATTTATAGGTCGTCAATGGCAATCTGCCTACTCTCGTTCATGTGTTCAAACAAAAGATCAGTTTTATGCAATGTGTCAGCATTTGTCTACTCGGCCATGTGTTTCTGTGGACACTGAAACAAATTCCCTTGATGTAATTCGCGGAAATCCAATCGGTTTTTCATTTTATGATGGTCTCCAAGATGCGTATTATACTCCTACTCATCATCTAATTGGGCAAAATGTCGGTCTCACAGATACTCAAATCCGTGATGCGCTATTTGATACCTTCAAAGATAAATTTCTTATATTCTTCAATCGCAAATTTGACATTCCGATGTTCAAGCACTATGATTTTCTTGATTTATCCAAGGTTGCCAAGTGCCTCGATGCATCGGTTCCGATGTTTATCACTAATGCAAATTCTCATATGCCTGGTCTTAAGCCATCGGTTCGTCATATTTTAGGTTGGGAGATGGTCACGTATGAGGAAGTCACAGGCGATGTCAACATGGAACGCCGCAATCCTCTTGAAGTCTATTCATATGCATCTGACGATGCAATTTGTACATTTCATCTATATGTTGCCCTCGCTCGTGTTGCATTTGATCAGTGGGGCCTCGGTGCAATCGGTCAACTTGATGAGTCCACTTTAGATTCTCTCATTAAACTTGAGGCCACTCCGATTCCTGTATCTTCCGCTCAGGCTATACGTGTTCAAGAAGAATTAGAAGCAAAATCAGCGATGCTAGAAACTCAGCTATATGATTTAGTGGGCAAGCAATTCTCATTTAATTCTCCCAAACAGCTTGCTGAAGTTCTTCTCAACGCTGGGGTTCCGCTTACAGATAAAACAAAGAATGGCGGATACTCGACTGCAGCAGATACTCTTGAGCCATATCGAGATTCCTTTCCTATTGTCGATTTAATCTTCTCAATCAAGGAAGCTAATAAAACAATGTCATATTGTGAGAAGCTTCGTCAGCCGCATATATGGAAGAATTTCACAGAAAAGCAAAGGTCATTATTCTATGTCCCGCAGGCTAGGCGTTTATCTATGCGTGAAGATCAAGAGTTCGGAATTGGTGGGTACACCACGAATAATGTGCCTACTGGACGTTTCTCGGCAGCCGGCGTTGATATTGACAAGAAGACAAAGAAAATTCTATCTCTCCATTCCGTGCAAGTACATCTTATCCCTAAAAGCGAGCCAGTTCCCGGCTGTCATCTTATCAAGCTTCCTGAGAAAGCTCCGGAATCCCCTACACTTGCGCTATATGATGAGGACTCTCTTCTCTATGTTTGTGTTGGGCTTTGTCCATTTTTAGATAAGCAAAATCAAACTCCAAAATGTCCCAATAATCTTGATAAGTGCGAAAACCTAATTTAGGAATTTGTTTATTGGCATGGGTCGATTAATTACATATAATAACCGTAAATTTAGTTTACCAGAAGAGTGGCAGTTGCTTTTACCAGCAGAGGTTTTAGATCTTAAGCTTACCTTAAAGGCTTTTCATGCTAAGCTTGGTTTGTTTTCGTATGCTTTCTTCTTACGCTTATTAAAGCAGGATTCGGAATTTTGTAAGTGGTTTTCTCTTAAAGGTCAAATGCAAGCGAAGTTCGCCGACAAAGAGTTTAAAGAAATGAAATGTTTAGAGACTATTCGTCGCAACAGTGTGTGTAATCCATTTAATAACCAGGAGACTAGAGGCAAAGTATCCTATTTTATGTCCGATCCTACAAAAGTAGCTTCTCGTACACTCAAGTTCAAAGCCACTTGTGAGTCTAGGTATGGTACATATAGGGTTAATAACCTTCAACAATTCAAAGATAAGTCCAAGTCTACTTCTCTTCTTAAGTACGGGGTAGAGCATCCTTCCCAATCAGCGCTAGTTCGAAATAAGATTAGAGAAACATATATACGTAAATATGGTGCTAATTCTCATACACAATACCCAGAAAATGTGTTGGCTGAGATTCTTGATCTTTCTGGAATTAAGGCGCACCCTTTTATAGGGATGTCCGACGGACGTTCTCTTCGTGGAGTTTGTTCTTCATGCGGTCGCGAATTTGAATTTCATTTTATTACCGCATATGTTGGTAATTATTCGCGCCGCCCCACTAAGTGCCCATACTGTAAGTTGCATGGGACGACAAAGCTCCAAACTGAGCTTTTGGTTCTTTTGAATGGTTTGGGGATTGTTTGCAATTCTTCTAAAGCTGTTCTTGGGAATGGTCAAGAAATCGACATTTATATCCCAGATCTTAAAATCGGCTTCGAGGTTAACGGCGCATTCTCCCATAACTCAGGGTATAGCTATTATGGGGATGTTCCTAAAGATAAGTATTATCATCGAGATAAGACGGATTTAGCTGATGATCATGAAATCAAGCTCTATCATTTATGGGAACATTGGCCCCGCGAGGTTGTTGAGGATCTTTTGATCACTAGGGTAAGTCCGGAGCTTTCTACTAAGCTTGGAGCATCACGTCTAACTCTTGCAGTTGTTTCTAAAGAAGATGAAAGAATGTTTCTTTCAAGATTTCATACTTTGGGGTATGCTCGCTCATCTTTTTGTTTGGGGCTCTATAATGGTTCGGTTTTAATTTATTTAATGTCTCTTAAGCGGTGTAAGGAAGGTATTGAACTTTTACGAAATTGTATAAGACCTGGATATTCTGTTGTGGGTGGGTTTTCTCGCCTTCTATCTCATTCTTTAGATTGGTGCATTCGCAATAAAGTCTCAAGAATTATAACATATGCAGATCGAGATCTCACACCAGATCCCCTGTCGAGCGTTTACGCGAGACATGGATTTCAATACCTCGGCGACAGCGGCCCCACCCTCTCCTACTATGTCTTTGGACGTTGTAGTGCCTTGCGTGATTTGGGTTTTCACAGAGATCAGGTTATCTCTAGGTTTCATTTTCAGAAACATCGTCTACCAGCCTTATTTGTCAAGGCTGGTATCGAGTTTATTCCGGAAGAATCTGAGATTTCTAATTTATTGCGTTTAAGTGTGGCGCCCCTGTATAATTCAGGGTGTCATAAGTTTGAGTATATTTTATAATGCAAGCAAAGTGTGTATCCCCTTCTTTTGAATTTCCGCCGCAAAATGCAAATCTTCGTTCGGTGTTTACATCGTATCCGGGGTATCAATTTATGGAAGTTGATTATGCTTCGCAAGAGGCAGCTCTCCCTACTTTTTTCTCTGGTGAGACAGTTTGGCTCGATGCCCTTCTCGGTGATCTTGATTTTCATAAATCTACGGCGGCTGCTCTTTATAAGATTCCTTACGATAAAGTGGAAAAATGGCAACGCCAGAATGCAAAGAAAGCCACATTTCTTATGTTATTTGGTGGCTCAGCAGCCGGTCTATCTAAGAAGAATCACATTCCTTTACAGCAAGCGCAAGAGATCGTTGATCGTTTCTATTCAGGCCTTCCGATGCTTGTTTCATGGTTCAATTCCATGCATGAGTTTGTTCATCAGAATGGGTATCTCTGGGAAATGTTTGGGCGTCGACGAATAATGTCTCATTGGCTAAATCAAGGTCGCCAAGGCATGGGCTATGTTGATCGCTCTTCACAAAATAATCCTACGCAAGGTGGTGGTGGAAATATTATGCGAGTTGATCTCGCTCGTTTCTATGCTAAAGTTCTGGATCCAAAATGGCAACTTGATGAATCAGACATTATTCTACTCGGCAGTGTTCACGACGCAATGATTTCCAATATCATAAAGAGCATAGATCCGCTTAAGGCAGTTGCTTTGTTTCAGGATGTAATGTGTTACCCTCTTCCTGGAATGCAGCCATATAATCTACTTAAACCGCAACCATCCTTAGGTCCTAATTGGGGAAATCAGTTGGAAATTCCCGTTCAGCAATGCGTTCTCGCATATCTCAAATATGATGTCCCTTACTTCTTCAAATCAAAGAAAGTAATTCATATTCTTCGTCAATTTGCCTCAGACCCGTCTTTCCCTTATAGAGACAATGCAGTCAAACATCTCGATCCAAATCAAATTCACCCACGCGCTCATAAATATCTCGAGGATGAAATTGCATAAGTAGCTTATGTTAGCTATTTTTAAATATGACTAATGAAGAGATTCAGGCACGAATAGAAGAATATCGCGGTTCTGACGAATACATCAATAAAGCATTTCAATACCTGTATCGTGAAATGAATCGCGATTTTTCTAAATGTCATTCATCCGAGCTTATTCAGCAGCATACTTCCCCTATAGATACATTTGGCCTTAATGCTTTTAATCTTCTTCAGAAGTATACTTCACACTGCTCTCTTGAACTCCTTCTTAAAGAATATAATAAACGAGCAGCGAAGTTTTCTTATCACGCAAAAGCAAGGTTTCCAAAGAACTGGTTTATTTATAAGTTTATTGAACGGGTCTCTACTAATCCGCAATTCTCATTCTTGTTTGAAACATCGTCTTATGTATTTTCTGATAATGATAAAAGATTCCAAAAGTTTCTATCGTCATTTATTAAATGAGTATATAAGATGTGTATCGAAGTAGGCTTGGTGCCTACTTATATCGTATCTTTACTTGAAGGAGTAATAAAATGGCAAAGGTTTTATCAATTTATCCGAAGAAGGCGTATGGTCCTACGAAGCTGGCGAAGATCAAAGCTTCTACGGAAGAAGCAGCGAAAGCAAAATACGGCCCCGAAACGGAAGTCACGGATCTCCCTATTCCGGCGCCCGCCGAAGGTCAGTCCGACTTCCAGCTTGGTCAGATCGTCATAGGTCAGATTACCGGGCATAGTTCCCTTTGGCTTGCAGAAGGTTGGCGTGGCTCCAGCATATGCCGGGCCACCCGGAAATTTGCTCTTGATCTTGGTTTCACCGTTGACGCGGTGTAGTCCACCGCATTCCAAAATAAAGCCCCGGAATGCCGGGGCTTTATTTTTACCTAATGTTTAAACCAGTGTAATTCCATATAGCACTCTCCTACTCCTATTTTAGGAGTGTATATGCTTTCTATACAACAAGCCGGTTATTGGTCAAAGGTTCTTTCGAATATTCACAAGAATGGAACTCCCATTTCTCAAACGCTTTCAGAAGCGCTCTATAGGAATCTCTTTATTAAAGAAGATTTTGTAAATCAGTGTTTTGAGCTTGCTGCCCTTACTGTCTTATCAGAAGCTCTTAATGGCTTATCTAACATTGATGTCGAGCTACTTGCGTTTACCGCGGACATCTCACATGACTCTAATGATGTTTTTATTATCAAAGCATTTTCAGATCCTCTATTAGACTCTGTAAACCGGTATCAAGCAGCCCTTTCTTATAAATCAGAATCATCTACTTGCGAGCATATTAGTGAAGGAAATAACAACGATTTAGGTGCTATGCAAATTGCATTATCGCGTCTTTATTCTTTCAATAAAGCTGTTCCAAGAAATTCGATTCTTATTGTTTTATCGGATGGGAATCCTTCCGCTAATGCGTTCGATTCTAAAACACTTCTACATACTTTTGTAGTTGAGGCCATGAAGTACACGCGCATAATTGGTATTGGTATTAACCATGATGTCTCAGACATTTATCCAGTATCTGCATTGGTTGTTCATAGTGAAGACATAGCGTCGGCCATGTTTGCATCGCTTGTTCGGTTCTTGTCAGAGCCTTTCGTTCCTTCTGCTCTCCGCCCGCCAATCTTTCAATCATCTCGAATTTAGGTCTTTTATTATAAAGTATGAGTGACTTTTTATCTCCTAAGTATTCAATCTTAGATTTGATTTGTCCGTTAGGGCATCCAAATCGTCCTGGAACTCCTCTTAAGGACTTGCTCGCGGTTGTTGTTCATTGGACATCCAACACAAATAAAAATGCTGGTGATACCGCAAATGCAAAATATTTTGCCCGCCAATATGAAAAAGGTCCGATCTTTTCATCTGGTAAGGCATCTACTGGTCTTATTGAGTACCATTCTGTCATGGATCGTAAATGCTCTGATGGGGTTACTCGATGTGTTGGTCTTCCATTCGCATACGGCTCAGCGCATCTCATTGTTGATCGAGATTCCCTCACGAACTGTATCCCATTAAATGAGGTAGCGTGGGCATGTGGTGATCGTCCTCTCCCTTACACGAATGAATTCAAGGGCCAGCAGCCGCTAGCAAAAAACATTTTTGCAAATGATCAAAATTATCGCTCAGTCTCTATTGAATTATGTTGTGATGAGTTCGTCTCCGTAAAAGATCTCTCATGGAAGCAGACTGTCGCTAACTCTATTGATATTGTGTCTTCTTTTCTTCGTTCTCGAAATCTTAAAGTAGATTTGGAAGGCTCCCTTAATCCGCAGAAGATTACATCTATTAAAGAAGGTTGTATTCTTATTGTCAGTCATAATGATGTTACTGGAAAAGCAACGTGCCCAATGCCATTCATTAAAGATCGCGAGTATTGGGCATCTTATGTCACTGCAATTTCTTCTGTACTTGAGGCTTAGAAATTCCTATTCTTTATTATAGGAGTTTGCTATGCCAGCTACAGGAACATTCACATCTGAATGGTTTAAGAATAAAATAAATGAATTAAGGATTCCGGAATCCGCTATTCCGGAATCTCATCCTGAGTGGATATCCTCAGGCCGCAATCGCACAAATGCTGATTATCGTCGCGCTATTGCAGAATTTTATGGCTCAAAAGAGCATCCCCTACTCGGTAAATTCCCGGATTATGAGTCTCCCCAGCTTTGCAAGAATATTACGGACATTAACTCCAAATCTTTTGATATTGAGCAAATTTATACATCCCCGGAGTTTGTTTTTCAGACAAAGCTTGATGGGATTCGCTGTTTAATTGTTTATCAAGCCTCTACAAAATCTTTTCATCTGTATGGGCGTAATCGTTCCGTCCTTAACTGCCATCCTATAGATTACGCTCCAAATCATGTGTTATTTGCAAACGATTTATATCTTCCGCGTCTTGCCAATGATGATTTCATCCTTGATTGTGAGATTAAATCTCGTGAAAACACTGTTCCTACAGCAGAAGGAGAAACAACGCGCACAGCTCTCAATGCCACTGTCTCTATGCTCTCTGGCCCTGCGGAGCACGCAATATCTATGCAGCGCATGGGTCAATGTCATCTTGATATATTTGTATTTGATTGCCTTTGGGCAGGGCAGAATTTTACTTGCAAGTCCTATCGTGAGCGGCTTCAAGCCGCCTGCTTTATTGCTGACAATCTTCAGCAATCTCTTCCGCCACAAGACGTTTCAGGCTTAATGCCTTCTTTCATAAAAATTCAATCGACAAATCCTTCAGATACAAAAGAACAGCGTCTTCAATTTTATGAGTTCTGTATCTCTTCTGGGGAGGAGGGCTGTGTTGTTAAGGATTTAAATGCCTTATATGATATGTCTGGTAATCGTGGCACATTTGCTATTAAGCTTAAGAAAAATCTCAAAGAGTCCATAAAATATAAGTATGGTATTGACTCTATTGATGTCTTTATTACTGGTGGTCAAGTAGGGTCTACAAAAGGGAAGTTTGATAAGAAGCTTCGCTCTATAGAATTTTCTGTGTATCTTTCAAATTCGGATGACTGCTCCGATCCACAAGAACCTCCAGTTTTATTTGCTACAATATCGGGATTCTCCGAAGATGTCCTTGATGCGATGTCTATTCTCAATCCAGTTACAGGCTTGGTAGAGCTTAATCCCGCATTCCTTGGCAAAGTCTATGAGATCAATGGAGAGTCTGTCTCTGCGAAGTCTTTCCAGTGCGAGCATCCACGTATCGTTCGTGAGCGCTTAGATAAGCAAGCATTTGATTGTGTTCTCCCTCGTTCAGTTCTATCGCTACATCGTCAGACTCCGGTGGAGTTATAGGCTTGACAATATAAAGAAACTATGTTATAGTATTTAAAATAGATTTGGAGGCATTATGGCTGATGTTAATTTTTCTCAAAGTTCAGAAGATAGATCTGAGCGTCCGGCTGATTGTTCTACAGTATTAGAACCGCTACCCGTGCATAAAATTCATGGTTTTTCTAAAGATGGAGTCCCGTTATATGGGGACTACAAAGATAAAGGAAAGACTTGGTTCCTGCCGCCAACAACGGCAGATAATCGATGGTCGCCCGAGGAAGTTAAACGTCATTTTGAAGACGACATACTTCACTCGGGCCTTTTAATGAAGTATTGCATCAAATTCTTTGGTGAAGAGCAAGCTCCGGATGAAGTGAATGAAATTGTCCTTAAAATGATGGGATCTACTGGCGATTTCTATTCTCGGTTTGATTCATCAAAATCGGGTCTCAAATGGATGGTTCATCAGGTTTGTTTTAATCATTTCAAAACAAAGCAGGATCAAGCAATTAAGCGCTCAAAGAAAGCGTACTTTGTTCCTTTATCTGTAGTCACTCCCTTAGATGATGAATTTGAAATTCCTGTGCAAGCACAAACGGATATTTCAAAGTCCGAAGATTATGTTGCGGCCGTTGCGATAATTGATAAGCTCCGTTCTGGTTTGCGTGGTTCAAATGTAAGAGTTACAAAGCAATTTGACATTGATGCATCTGAGCTATTCTCTCTTATTGAGAAGCATAATTCAGATTTGTCGAAGGTTGCGGATGTTCTTAAAGTTCCTCGGCCGTCTCTTCGTGTTGCGGTCCTTAAGCTTCGTGAGCTTGCGTTTGCCGTGGTTCCGGACTATGTAACTTGAAATGTCTACGCTTATTTTTATTGGGAAATTTAATCAGTTACAGGGCGTTCTTGATAAGCGTCCTGTAAATCTTCATGCAGACTTATCCATCAGCGATTTTCGTTCGCAGCTTGTGCAATTTGTGACTCGTCAAAATGTTGCGCTTATTATACACGCCCCGCTAACAATTGAAAAACAATACTCTCTTCTGAAATACAGCGAAGAGTGCGCGGGAGATGTTATTATCTACTCACAGTTTTACATTCCAAATCTTTTAGTCCCAATTAAAGGCAGATTTCTTACTTATATCGGGGACATGATCTACAACCCGGATTCAAATCTTTCTAAATGGGCTGAAAAAGGATATGATTTTGGCCCTAAATCCTATAAATATCTTCTTGAGAACCAGCAACCTTCTCGCTCAAAGCTTTTATTTTTTCGTTCTTTGAAGCTCCTACAAGGAGCGAAGAAATGAAGTTTTATTTGGTTCCCGAGGGGGAAGTTTCTCGTTTTGCAATGACGCTTAATAAGCAATCAATATCGGAGATTAATCATCCTATAAAAGACGCGCTTATCTTACTTGAAGAAGTTTCAGACGTTGATCTTAAGCTCATTAATGCTAACTGCCTTACGTGGCACCAGTCTCGAACAGTTATTGCCTCAAAATATATTGGCTCCCCAATTTCAGATCCATCTATAGAGCTTATTGAATTGCTTCCTGAAGCATATATCCGTTATTGGACGAATTTTTATCATTTAACCACTTACCCTTCTACAATTAGGCGACTAGTTTCTCAAGTTGAGTTTTCTGGCTATGACTCTTTTATATCCCTCGTTCAGCGTCTTCACTATCTTTCTCTTTCTGAGGGTAAAAAGCGTAAGCTTTCATCAGTTCCGTCTGTTTGGAATCTTTATGAGGCTATTGCCTCTGGGGTTGTCTCGCAGATGCTGGATGTTTTCTTTAAGGCCCGCACATTCTACGGGCAATCTACTCTCGTTGGCTCAATAATTACGTTTTTAGATCGTGTTATTTCTTTCTTAGAAACCTCTACATCAATATCTTCGTATTCTGAGCAATATCAAGAAATTATTAAACAAACCGCCACATCTCTTTCATCCTATGCAATAGTTTTATCTCTTAAGTTTCTTAGTCAAGAAACTCTCCCGTATGATCTTCGTATTATGCTATGTTTTCGTATGCTTAATTATGTTGATATGCGCCAAAGGACGCTTATAAATATTTTATGATTTCAACTCCCGAGTACATTCAGCAACTCCGTAATTGCTCTGCTTGTCCTCAAGCGGCTCCATTTACTCCCATTGGCTCATTACAGGCACGGGTTGCACTTTTATTTCCGTACCCTCAGCTAGAATTGCAGCTTTATCCATTAGAGGCTCCTAGATTTACCCAGCAGCTTATTCTATCGATACTGTCAGCATCGAATCTTCTTACAAAAGACGTGTATATTACGTATGGGCACTATTGTATGTCGGCGGTTAAAGTTTCATCGGATCGTTGTCTCGTTAAACTTCCTTTTGATAGAGATCTTAGCTTAATGCCAAATCTCCAAATGATTTTATCATTTGGCACTATAGAGTATCTTGCTGCATATATGCTTAATCACCCACTTCCTCATCTAATTGAATTACCAAATATTGGGCGTCTCTTTAGGAAGAGGTCTTCACTTTTACCTCAAGTAATTCAAGAGGCTTCTAAAGAAATAGCAAAGGTCCTTTCGTCTATCTAATTATTGTTATGGAGAATATTTCATCGAATCAACAAGAAGTGTCTTCTATTCAGGGCAATTATCGTAGGTATACGTTAAAACGCTCTATTCAAGTAGGGTTAGAATGGGTATCTTTAGAAGTTTCAATTCAGGATGGATGTCGTGATTTTCCCTCGCTTCGTAATGAATTAATACAGGAAATAGCCAGTGCCTCAGCTCAACTCGGTGTCGGAAACTAATTATCTTTCGGATTTAGAGTCCCAGTGGAGTTCTTTTATGAATTCTATTCAGGCATACTCATCAGAAGTGGCGCTCCACAGTCAGTCTATTGAATCAGCTTGCAATTCTCTATTCGGTCTCTCATATTTCGATATGAGTAAAATTCGTTCTCAGGATGGCCTCAGCGAACTATTTAGTGTATCGTTCATCAACAACCATCTTCCTTCTTTCTCTGTAAAGAATCACATGTTTGATATTAAGAAGAGCGTACTTGACACTCGTTTGCAGCTCAATCGGATTAAAAGTGAGATAGACTCATCTCTTTCCCTTATTCTTAAGTCGCCGTTTGTTATGGCTCGTCAATCAACTCTTATTGATGATCCAGAGAATTTGGCTAGATTTAAATCTTCTTTGAAGTTGGTTGAGTCGATGGTTCACTCTTTTGCTGTCTATCCACAAATTAAGAAGCTTATATTTGATTCCAATGAGATTATTGATACTATATCAGCATATGAGGAGTATTTATTTTCAATTGAAACGTGAGTATATCTTACCTATAAGGAGTTTAAATTATGGCAGGTCTTGAAGCTTTATTTACTACACCAGCCCCACAGTCTCAGCAAGGGCAGCCGTTTGCTCAGCCAGTAGTTCCCTCTATGCCAGGGCAGCCAGCCCCACAAGGGCAGCCGCAGCAACAATTTACACAGCAACCTCCCCCACAGCCCGTGGCTCCGGATCCGTTCGCTCCCCAACTGCAGTCAGTTGTTCAGCAACCTCAGCAGGTGCTTGATCAAAGTCAGTTGCCTGCGCCTGTCTCGCAGCCAGCCCCACAAGGGCAGCCGCAGCAACAATTTACACAGCAACCTCCCCCACAGCCCGTGGCTATGCCGCAGCTATCTCCACTCGCATCACAAGTGCAGCCGGCAGTGCAAGGGTTATTTCCCCAGCAACAGAATCAACAAGGCCCTATGGGTTCTGGTTTTCAGATGGGTAATATGCTTAAAAAGCATGGGATTGGAGATGTAATCAAGCGGGATTTGGATGTCTTTAAGGGAAATCCAGATCGTGTATCTCGTTTATCGGTTTTGTATGCCGATTATTTTGAAGTACATCTTCACTGGAATCAGGCTGCAAAGTCTCGTGTTGTTTGTATGTGCGGCGGCGACGGCTCCGCAGCGTGTTGTAAGCATCTTCCTCCAGCGGTTCCTTATTATCTTTGGCTGGTTTGTGACACGATCATTGATCCTTCCAACGGTAATTTTATTCATCAGCAGGGAGTTCAGTATCAGATTTATGTGCTTCAGTTGGCATTCCGGGATGCTAAGGCCTTTTCAAACACAGTTATTGATTATTCTATGGGTGGGGCTAGTCTTCGCCCTAATGATGCATTTTGTGAAACGAGTCGTGGGCAGTATGCTAATAAGTCCTTTTCAGTATCCGGCTCTCCTCGGTTTGTGGATTGGCTTCAGCAAAATGCTCCGGCTGATTATGCTGCTTTGATGGCTCGTGCGGAAATTGCTATTCAAAAGATTTTGCCCACGGTTGGCCGTGTTTTTCAAAATGAAGAGCAGTTTATGCAATCTTTACAGCCACGTGGATCTCAGCAAGGTCAGGGGTTCAATTTTGGTCAGTCTATGGGCTATCAGCCGCAGCAAGGTCAGCAACCAAATTTCGGCGGTGCGCAGCAACAGCCTCAAGGTTTTGGAAATCCATTTTTTGGTAATTAGCAAGTCTTTATAAGTCCGCAATTCGGCGGGCTTATTTCATCCTCTGGTTGACATTTTAATACTCTAACCTAATTTTATTAGGTTAGAGTCATTTGCTCCAAGCCCTTACTCCGATTGGTCTATAAATTGACTTTGGTCATACCGGTAGCGTCTATCCGCTAATCATCCATAAACTTGTAGTTCTTATTTAGGTTTTGTTCTTTGCAAGAAACATTAGTCTTTCTTATTAGTTCGTAAGTCTTGCATATACATTCATTTATAATAGAGGTTATATAATTCATTATGGCATTTGGACACCCAGCTGCACCGGCAGCCCCTAATTCATTTGAGTCGTTATTCGCGCAGCCATCTCAGCCTGTAGTGCTTGCACCATCCTCCATTCTTGAGCCAGAACCCGCCCCCATTTCATTCTCTACATTAAGCCCCGATCCGGTTCAGCCGCCATCTGCTCCCGCACAGGCCTCCCCACCAGATTCATTTCATCCGCAATCATCTACTCCTCAGCCAGTAAAATCTCCATTTATAGCCTCTTTGGCAGAAGAGCTCTCTAAATCTGATGATTCTTCAACGTCAGTTCAATCTTCTAAGAAGCGATCTACAAAGGCTCCTGCAGGCCCTCTCTCAGCATCTAAGGCATTTGCCTCAGCATTTGCCCCATCTCTTAAACTCCAGCACATTCCATCAGGCTCCATCTCTATTGACTTTTCTACAAATGGGGGATGGCCACGTGGCCATATTATAGAAATTGCGGCACAGGAGGGCACAGGCAAATCCACTCTTGCTATTGAGATGTGCAAAGCCGGTCTCCTCTCTCTACATCAGCATGCCCTCTATGCCGATTTTGAAAATCGCATAACTCGTGAATTTGTCCGTGGCTTTGGCTTCTACACATCAGAATCTCCCTACTATGATGCCTCTCATCCCACGGCCACATTTCCCTCTCCATCTGTCTCGGAGGACGGCTCTATTATTCCTGGTGATCCTATTCCTCCATTCCCAACAGTCTTCTTTTATCAAGCTACTACATTTGAGTCTGGAGAGGCGGTCATGCTTGCTGTTCTCAAAGAATTTAAGCTCTTTGCTATTGTTGTTGACTCTGTTCCCAACATGATACCAGAACTCACTCTCTCCCTTCCAACTGGCGATCAACGCCAGAAGGGTCTCTCGGGCCAATATCTCTCTACATTCTGTAATAAATTCTCTAAGCTCACCACGATGCATAATTTCTCTCTATTCTTGATTAATCAACTCCGTACCATTCTTACTATCCCTACAGGCGGCATATCCTTTGGCCCTCCGATGGGGTATGCCCATGATGCAGGTCAATTTAATGGCGGCCTCCGTTCTAAATCAGCCTCCGACGGTGTCATCCGCTACGCTGCCTCGATGCGTGTCTTTCTCCGTAAGACGCAAGTCGAAACTGAGGAAGGATTCCTCGATACGTTCTCAGGTGCAGAGGTCCGCCGGGAGACAGGCGCTAAAGTCATCCTTACATTCGATAAACAAACGATCGATGCCCTCCCCACAGCCTTCTACATTAAATTTGGCCACGGCATCGACAACGCTCGCTCCGTCTATGAAGCCGCCCTCTCTACTAATCACATCCAGCAGAAAGGGGCATTCTTTTACTCACCTATAGCCCCGGACACATCCTTTCTCTCTACTCAAGAGCAATCATTTGTCAAAGTATCCGATGATCCTTCTACACATTCCAAATGTCGTCTCCAAGGCACAGACCTCTCTCGCAAGATATTCACCCATCCGTCCAATTGGCCATCTCTTTATCAATCCCTCACTGACTCCGGCCTCCTCACTCGCCCCAACACCTAAATTACCACGTTACTTAACTTATTATTTATCTCTATGGTAGAATCTAATCGTCGGGCATCTCCAGCAAAAGATGCGGCGAATTTTATCATAAATAATTTGTCCTTATTTCCTGAGGCATTTTCAGACTCTCCTACAGTATCCATGCACAAATGCATAACCCAGAGATTTAAACTCTCTCGTTCAGCAGCTATTGCTGTTGTTCGGTATTTGAAGGCATTTAACCATCCAGACATTTCTAAAGCATTACTCATGCAAAACTCAGTAAAGATGGCAGCCTATCATCCCACTCGCCCTTCTAAAACTAAAGAGATTGCATCCTCTATTTTAGAGGATCCAATAAAATACCTCCCTGAAGCATTTACTCCTATTAACCCTTCACTCCCTATCTCAGTTAACAATCCACCCATATTATCTCTTTTGTCAGCGATTAAGATTCACTTTCCCGGAATATCAGCTAACCCTATTGTCTCTATTTTAAGTGAATCAGGTAACCCAGATATTCTTAAAGTTTTACCCTATCAGAGGTCGCGCCATCGTCATCAAACGCTCGACGATCGCATGCTTTCTATAGCTAAGCATCTCTCAGCTGACCCTGTGTTCTCTGAACTAGTCTTTTCATATAAATCTACTCCTCTTCAGGTAATTCAAACATACTTGAAGGAGTCAAGATATCATGCGACTCTTATATCTCGTAAGCTACATGACCTTGGGTTCTTTAGCCAATATAAGAGTCGGGCTGTTGAGGTGTCATTTAATGGCAGAGGACATTTTGTGTACTCTGTTCTTTCCGATGAAGAAAAGAAAGCTTACATTGAGAAAGGGTGTCCTCGCCTTAATCGTGATTATACCCTTATATCTGCTATTCCAAAGTCAGCTAATGAACCCTTTACTCTCAGGTGTAAATCTTGTGGCAATGAGTTTCCATCGTACTTTCGTCAATATCCTAAAATTCTTCAATGCACCTTTTGTAATAAGGAGGTGTCTCAATATCAGGGTCAACTTGAGTCTTTTATTAAAGGGCTTGCCGCCTTTGACGTTATTCGCAACTACTTGAAGAACGACAGGTCTTCCTTTTTAGAAGGCAGAGAAATCGACATATATCTTCCAGATCTTAAGATTGGCTTTGAAATCAACGGACTCTATACCCACCACTCAGGCCCATCCCCGTATTCGAACGAACCTCAAAAACAGCCTGTCAATGGCATTCCCTACCATAAATGGAAATCAGATGTTTCCCTTAAGCATGGGATATTACTCTTTCATATAAACCATCTATCTCCAGTCCCTAGCCAATTTGATGCGATTATTAGATCCATCATTGTTTCAAAGTTAGGTCTTTCTCATAAAGTATATGCTCGCTCTACTCAGGTATTCTTTTCTCGGGCTTATTCTAAAGATATTCAGCATTTCTTAAATGTATCCCATCTCAATGGATATGCCCCAGCAAATTTCTTTTTCTATCTTAAGGATTCTTTAGGCATTGTTGCTGTCTTATCCTTTAGGTTTCCAAGGTCTAGGGGTTTTGATAAGTCTTCCATAGAAATTGCCCGTTTAGCTTTTCGGCTAAATTATTCGGTAGTGGGTGGTTTTGCAAAGCTCCTCAAGGAGGCTATTAGATTCTTTAAATTGGAATTCCCATCCATAAGGCAAATCTATACATATTGAGATCGAGATCTATCCCCAGATCCACACAACACAGTCTACTCCCGCCACCACTTCCGCCTTACCGGAAAGTGCATTCCTATTAAAAGCTATTATCTCACTAGACCTATTTTTGTTGGCGGTAGTCTTCGGTGGCCAAAAGAGTCTGTTTATCATTATCGTAATTTCCGCCAAGACACCTTATTAGATAACTTTGATAAGTCACTCACGATGGATGCTAATATGGCACAATTAGGGGCTTATCCCGTATATAATTCTGGTTGTTTCAAATACGTCTTAGACATTTAGGTATATTCTTATATGAAGTTTTCAGCAACGATAGAAAATTCAGAATCCATAAAGAACCCCCTTACATTTAATTTTGAAGGATTCACTGTTCTCACAGGTGCCACTGGCATAGGAAAATCTGCCGTTCTTCGTGCAATCAATCAAGCCATATCAAATCCAAAGGGAAACTCATTTATTCGCACTCTTGATAACCCCTCTAATCCGCCTCCGATGTCTGTTGATTTCGAGTTTGATCTTCCATCAGGCCGTCACTCTCTTACTTATACGAAAACAGCGGGCAAATCAGGGTACTATAAAGATTCCCAGGGTATCCTCTATGATAAAATTGCCAACATTGTTGACCTTATACCAGAAGCAGATTTCCGCCCGATGGATCTCTATGGTCAGAATATCAATCTTAACTACTGGCCCCAGTTTCGCCCGCTTATGTTTACAACTCAGTCGCCAGAGTTCCTTTACAAGCTTCTTGCTTCCTTACTCGATGATAAGCTTATTCATGCTGTTCAGAAATCCATAACAGAGGATATATCATCTACAAAATCATCTATTGAAGCTCTTACTAAGATTAAGCTTTCAAAAGAATCGGCTCTTCTTACTCTTTCTAACTCCCAATTTCCAAACGTTCTCCAGATACTTCATAACCTTGTCACCACATTTAAGTCAATTCTTGATGATATATCAACCCTTCTTTCTCTATATCAGAAGCTCACCCTCCTACAGCAACGTCTTCAGCACCAAAATCAGCTTCTTTCATATTTGCAGCAATCCCTCACCCCTCTCATTGGCCTAGAGAGCTTCGTTTCTCTATTTGCATATGCAAATCAAATGTCAAGACTTTTAAACTCAGTGGCTTCTATTATGAAGATCATTCCATCGGTAGACGTCCTTGTTTCAGCATCCTTTAATGTAAAATCTGATGCCATCTCATCTCTTGATACTTTTATTCAAAGATCTAGGTCTCTTCGCATATTCAAGGACACTTTATCCCGTGTTGTCGCCTCTTTATCCACAATTCCTGAGGATTTGTTTATCTATTTCAATTCTATTCAAAAAAGTGTTTTAGATTTACAGGCTATATATAAGGCTAAATTATCAATTCCGCAGATTCAGCCAATTCAAGAAGCACTTACACTTTCTGAGGCTCAGTTATCCGAAGTAGCATCCCAGCTTTCTCAGTATAAAGTATGTCCGCTTTGTGGCTCATCAATTTCGGATTCTTCGCACTCTGTTCATTCTAAGGAGACAATATAATGGCAAGTATAGATAATTTATTTGGTCCGGCAGTTCCCTCGCAGACGATGTCTACAGCCCCTGCGCAATCCGCTTTCTCTCAGGGGCAGGATCTTACAAAAGAGTCATTTGAACGGCTCATTAAATCTCGAGATTCCTTGAATACTCGTAAAATTCAGCTTGAAGCGTCCAGGGATGAAACGCAGAAGCGGATATCTGAAATTGAGGCGGAGATAAAAGCATCCTACGGTCTTAGCAATCTTTCAGAGCTCGACACTCTCATTGCAAATAAGAAGGCCGAGCTCCTGTCATCTCTTTCATCAGTCATCAACGCTTCTCAAAATGCCTCTCAAGCTCTTCAGACTCTCCCTCCGGACGTTCAATCTCAATTTGTAGACCTTGGCAATGATATTGCTGCTCTTCAGCGTGCGGCTATAGATCTTCAAAATTCTCAGGCGGCATCCTAATGGATCTTTCAACTCTTCAAACTCTTTTGCAGAAAACGGACATTTCTATTCGTTCAAATGCAAAACTATTTGATAATATAAAGGCATCTCTCTCTGCTGATATTAAATCTCATTCAATTCAGATTGAGCAGGGTACGTCCAACCACATTCTCTATTCCGAATCTCTTCCAATTCTCAAACTTGTCACCGACTCTTTAGTCAATGAAGGAAAGGCAGCTCTTGAAGCGCTTGTAACACAAGCTCTTAACACTGTCTTCTCAGAAAAGTATCAATTTAAGATTGAAGTTCAGCCAGATTCCAAGCGTGCTGTTCCATCCCTTATTGATCCTCGTTCAGGTGCGCAGGTATCCCTCGATTCTGCCGGCGGCGGAATCGCTACTCTCTGTGAAATAACAATAGGCGTTTACCTTATAATCCGATTCAATCGGCAGCGTCTCCTTATTCTTGACGAATCCCTTGTAGCGGTCTCAGCACAATATGTTCCTGCAGTATCTCAATTTCTCAAAGCTCTCACCGAAGATCCATTTAATTTCACAATTATCCTTATTAGCCATCAGCCCTTATTTGCACAACAAGCTACTCATAACTATGAGCTTTCCCGTTCATCAGAGGGGCATCTTCAAATAGCGAGGCAATCATAATGAACACTCTTCGTAATTCAATTGCTTCAGTTATTTGTCCCCGTAATGATTTCAAATTTGCATTTGGTACAGATCCGCATCTTATTTCATCCCCGGATTTCCCCCGGTCTCGTATTGATGACTATGAAGATGCGGTTTTCTCAAAGCTAGAATTTTTCTTTTCAAAGGCTCAAGAAGATAATAATGATGCTATAATTCTTGGCGGGGATTTCTTTCATTCATCTCGTGCAGCATCTCTTTCTGGCTCAGCGTGGACGCGTCTTTTTGAGCTTCTCCGTTCGGTTAAAATTCCAATCTATACAGTCATTGGTAATCATTGTATTCATGGTTCTATAGATAATCTTGACAAATGTTCAATTGGAGTCTTACTTGGCTCAGGCCATGTTCGGCTCTTATCCAGTCTCTCTATTTGGAATTCTCTTAAAACAAAATATCTTAAAATTTTTGGCTTTCCGGTTCTTAATTCCGCAACGGTTTCTTCAAAGTTTATGGAAGAGCTTTGTTCTCTTGTTGAATCCCCATCTTCAGATGAGGAAGCTCTTCGTATTGGTGTAGGTCATTTCGATGTTGTTAACTGGCGAGGAAATGTAGGTCTTGACTCCGCTTATTTTTCTCAAAATCATATCCATTGGATTCTTTCTGGGCACATACATCAAACTCTCGGCAGTGTTCGTATAGGTGAAACAGATTTTATTACTCCGGGCTCCATCACTCGCAATGTATCCGATACAGATGTTCTAGATCATGAGCCAATATTCCTTAATTGCACATATCATTTTGACTCCAATAATATTGATGTTTCTCCAGTTAAAATCCCTTGCAAGCCAGCATCCGTTTGTTTTAATGTAGATTACAAAGATGCAATGAAATCAGCAGAGCTTGCAAAGGAGTCAATGACTTCTCTTATGCAGTCCCTCTCCTCTACATCAGGAGCTCTTGCAACGAAAGATCAGCTGGCTCAAATTATTAAAGAAAAATCCCCTCGTAAAGATATAACGGAATATATTCTTTCAACACTTGATAAAGTCTCTTAATAAATCTATTATTTCATATGGCAACTATTAAGGTTACATATCCGGGCAAATTCCCACTTATTATGTCAGGTATTCGTTTAGAGGGTGGCCTCCTTACTTACGAAGATTCCAACACACCTGTTTGGAATCAAATTCACCCATTCTTTCTTAATACATCTCTTCACCAGCGTCTTCTTCTTGAGAAACGACCTCTTTCATCTAAGTATATGGATGCAGTTCTTAAAATCCGTGCATCTAATTATGGCGATGTTCTTGTTGAGGAGATAAAATCTTGATACAAGCCGTTAAGTTTCTTATATGTTTTCCCTTTGTTTCATTCAGTCTTCTAGCAATCGCTTATTACATTATTCCAAATCTTATCAAAGCCTATCTTAATGCACAGCCCACAAAGTTCCTGTGGTTTACCACTACATGTTTAATTTTGTGTTTCTTATTTGGTTCTTTTACGATCAGTTTTCTTTTGCATCCCTAGCCCACACAATCTATTACACCCACTCTTTCCAACCTAACGCCCACCGCGCCGCAATGGCAACTCCCTCCACCATCCACCACAATAAATCACCCATATATTCTACTTATTTATCAAGGAGCACATCAATGTCAACTACAATGAAACATTATGATGGCAGTTCATCTAAGTCTTTATCCCTCGGCCGGTTAATTGGTATTGCTAAGCGTGATGCAAAGGCTCGGGGTGTTTTTATCTCTCTGCCATCTAGTCAAGCCCTCGATGCTTTAGCCCAGATAGATAATCTTTCCCGTTGCACATTTGTTGAGTTTATGGCTACAGGGCATCTTCTCGCAAGTTTTATATTCCGGTGCAATAAGTGGATTCTTGCCTTATCCCCGGATAAAGATGCCAGAAAGGCGTTTATAACACACATAACTCAAGATCCATCTCCTCAACCAGAGCAAGTAGATGTATCAGACCTCTACCAATATTTCCTTAATCTCACTCCAAAATGTGTTCTTGACTCCCTTAAGCCGGTAAAGCCCCTATTTCGTGGTTTAGATTCAAGTGAGTCTTCTCGTCAAATGCTTCTTACATTTGGTGATTTTAATTATCGTGGGCGTCAGTATCATCTTCGTTCAACAGGTGAAGTTGAAGGCATTGTAAAATGTCTCAACTGTAAAGGTAAAGAAGTAACAATTTCTCTTCAGAATTGGCTCAAATTTGCGTCGCCTACAGTTCAGTGATTCAATCCTCTATTTATTGGTGTTATGGGGATGAATTGTTTCGACAGCATAGGGAATTAACAGGTGTAAAGCCCAAAGCAAATAAGCCTGGACGCTAGTTTACTAGCAGTACCTTTGTTGGACGCGAAGTCGTTCTTCGCCATCTCCAAATAAGTGTTTAATTGGCGCGGTTGGTAGATAGCGCATCCTGGGCGGTCAGTAGTGAAAGTGCGCGAGTAGCTACCAAGAGTAAGGATTATCCGGTCTCGTCCGGAGAGGTAGGGTTCGACTCCCTTAATTAAGCACTTATTTTTGAGAGCTTAGCTCAGTCGGCAGAGCTCACCATACTAGCTGTTGGTACACTCGCAGTGAAACGGTGAAGGTCAGAGGTTCGAGTCCTCTAGTTCTCATATGGAAAATGTTCAGTCAGTCAAATTCCCGGATCTTTCCTCATTAAAGCCGGTTGATCAAACTAGACTAAATAATCTTGGTCTTATGCTTGATGTTAATCTTCCTTTATCGGTTGAACTAGGTCGTACAAAGAAATCTATGAAAGACATCCTTTCACTAGGTGAGGGCTCTATTATTGAACTTGATAAGGTGGAAGGAGATCCAATTGATCTTCTTTGTAATGGTAAAGTCATAGCTCACGGAGAGGTCGTAGTTATAGACACGAATTTCGGTGTTCGTATTACCTCTATCGAAAAGCAAGAAATTATTTCTAATTTACAATGAATAAACGAAAGGTTGCTAATAATCTTATAGCTCTTGAGGGTATTGATGGGTGTGGGAAATCTTCTGTGCATCAGATGCTTCAGTCGGTTCTCGCAACTCAATCTAAAATTGCTTTTGACTCATTTCCATCCAAAGTTTCTAATATCGGCCGTGCCTGCCGAGATCTCTTATCTTCTAATATGGATGATTGTAAAAAGCGCGCACTTCTTTATTGTGTTTCCGCAGAGATGCTCTCTTTAGAGGATATCTTAGCAAAGAACAATCAAATCTTCATAAGTGATCGCCATGTTATCTCTACATTTGCATATCAACGTCTTCATTTCGAGCTTGATATCATTCGTTTTATCACTTTAGATATTTCGCTTCCAAAGCACATAATCTACTTAGATTTACCTCCTCAAGAATCCCTGCAGCGTCTATCTTCTGATGAGTCTCATCAATTTGATCATTTTGAAACTCTCGATCGTCTTACAAAGATTCATTCCTATTATGAAGATGCCCTTAAGTATTGTCAAGACTCAGGCTGTTCTATCTATCGAATAGATGCATCTCTTCCTCTTAAAGAGGTTTTCGATTCTGTTTTTACATCAATAAAATTGATTTCATCCAATTTCTTATCTATTGTTTTGTGAGTGCTCTAACTCGCAGCTTGTTTTTGTAGGAGTTTATTATGAAGAAGATCTTTATTGTTCTTTTGTTGTTTACATTGATCCTTGGCTCCGTCTTTGCGATGGAGGAGGCTGGTATTCGTACAGCGCAATCGTCCCCGTATCCAGTTCTTTTTGAAGAAACACAGCCGTCTGATTTCCCCAACGCTCGTTATTCTTATGTTTCGGCTTGGCTCCCAAGATCATCCATCCAAGATGAAGTTAAACTTGCTTTTGCATATCTGATGAATGCTATGTCCTATTATGCATTATCTGATGTCGCCATCAACCGCCAAATTTCTTATTTTGAGCGTACCTTTCTTGAGGGTAAAACTTATATACTTGAAGTATTTGATGGTGGCTATCCAATTTGCATTCTTACCTTAATGATGCGTCTTAATAATTCAGGCCAGCATCAATTGGTCGTTAATTTTCGCTTTCTTTTTGTTCAAGATTATTAACACCTTAGTTCTTTTACTGGGGAGCATTGAATCAGTGTTATATTTATAATTCATAATGTTTGGCATTAAATCAGCGCAAGACAATCCTTCTAATTTAAATCAAGAGTCATCTGCTTTAACTTCTCTTCCATTTGTAGAGGGATATGCTCCTCAAATAAAGAAAGCTGTCCTTATATTCCCTACATTTTATATTACAGAAGAAGGAAAGCGTCTTGTTAAGAATCTTGCAGATGAGATGTCTCCGGAAGAATTTGATGCGTATTATGCTAAATGCGAGCCAATGTACGACTACCTCGCTTCCGTAGAAAAGGGAGAACTTGTAAAGCTTTCAAAGCAGCCTGCCATACCACAGCCTGCAGCGCCTGCTGCCGTAAAACGTGAATCCCCGATGGTTATCCATCAGCGTAAACTTGCCGAACAAGCGGCTAAATTAAACCAGCAGGCTAAAAAGCCTCTATTAACCCGAATAATGGATTCTGCCATCGACTCTATTGCCTTTATTGTAGCGACCGTTATCGAATTGTTTATTGCATGTATAACCCTTTCTTTAATGTCTGATAATTTTATTCAGAAGGTAGGTCTTGGTGCAATTGGTGCCGTTGTTGTTCTATTTGCTGTTCGTTCGTGGGTGAAAGGAAATTCATGGATTAACTACCTTACTTGGGGAACGTTCGCATTTTGTACTTGTTTTATGAATGTCGCCTTCGTTCTTTCTACTCTTGCAATATATGATGAGAATCAGTCTATTGTCATCAATATAGAAGATGACTCCGTTCTTAAATCGCTTCGTTCTCAAGTTTCGGCATATGAGCAATCCTTACAGAGTTTGCAACTTCGTTCTGAGTCTTCATCTGTTCAGTCTTCTGTATCTTCTCTGCAAAAGCAACTTTCAGATCGTCAATCTTACTTTGACTCTCTTAATCGTTCTGTGCGTGCCCTCGAGGATCCAGAGGATCCTCGTATAGCTTCCTATCAAACGCAAATTTCTGCGGTTCAGCGTCAAATAATCTCTATTTCGTCTCAGCTGGATACTCTTTTGTTGAATGATTTATCTTCTCAAATTCTTTCCCAGATTGTTGATACCCAGTCAAAGATTTTTGATTTAAACTCTCAAATAACTGCTAGAATATCCGAGCTATCTAGTGTACCGATATCCTCTAGATATCGGAGCATTACATCAGTTGATATTTTTAATGCTATTCCCAATGCTATTGCAGCAGGTCGTATTTTCCAGTTATTATTTTTCTCAATCTTATTCATTGGGTTTGAATTTGTTATGGTAGTCTCTGTATCTTCGATTAAATCGAAGGCAAGCACCTCAAAAGCAGAGGATTCAAAATAGTGCAGTCGCTTATTCAGCCATTTAAGCAAGGTGTCTTATTTTCTCGAGGAGACTTTAAAGTTTACTTTCTTCAAGACATGTATGAGCCGGTCTTTAACTCGTTCATTAAAAGTAATAATCTTACTCCTGCCCCTCACAAGCATGCCTCCCTTATAAATAAAGTATCCCCCTCAGATTACCCCTATTTTCTCCAGTGCCCTCGTAAGATTTATCTTTCCCGTGTTGAGCAAATCCCCAAAGCCCCTTATATTCAAAACGAAGTCGCACTTATGGGCACACGTCTTCAGCTATGCTTTGAGCTCTACTGTAATGATATAAAAGAAATAATTTCGGATCCTCAAGAATTCCTTTCATATAATATTAATGGAATGCCCCTTAAAGATTATATTATGCTTCGTAGTCCAACACCTCCTGGCCTCTCTGGCTTATTCCCCGGTCCACTTGGTGTTTATGAGCAGGGCCTCTCTTTCTTTAATCGATTTAAATCTGATCCCCAGACAGTAATTCAATCAGAGGTGTGGTGCAAATCTTCTATTCTAGTTGTTCGTGGCCAGGAGTATTGGCGTATTAATACAAATGGCAAGGCTGATTTCATCATCCGTAATGGTAATGACATTGTTATCTTAGATGCTAAGAATTCAAAGCCAGATAATGTTCCGTATCGTTCATCTCTTACATCTACTGGCTCTGTTTTTCTTCCCGGCTCCCTCATATCAAAAAATGATTTCATTCAATCTCCATCCCCGGCTCAGATTCTTATGTATGCCAATTCACTAGGCATACATAATGTTAAAGCTCTTGGTTTTTGGTATTGGCAAGTCGCTCGTTCAGAGCTCATCACTGATCTTCCTCAGATGTGTGAACATATTGTTGATCATTATGAGCAGTGCTTCGATGGAGTCTTTGAAGCTCGTCCATCAAAAGCGTGTGCCTATTGTGAAGCACGTCAGGGCTGCTCAGCCTAGTGTCTAATAGAAATTAACAGTTTTGTTTATTGTATGAAAATTGTTACATTTCGTATTATTTCACCATTTACACTTACTTATCAGGGTAAGTCATGTAACTTTTCTCCGCAGACGTCGGAGCAGTACACCTACTTCATAAGTGATGATGCCCTTCTTTTTATAGTTTCTAATAAAGTTTTCCCAGTAGCCTATCTAGATCAGCAAGTCTCCGCAGGACGTATTCATCAATATGTCATTCAAGATTATGATCCTCGTGATCCTTCATGTCCTTGCCCTACTGAATTAGTCGCTGCCCCGGCGTGGTCTTTAGCTTCTCACTATGTTCCCGGAAACCTCGTGTGGCAGTTGGGCATCTTATATCGGTGTAATCTTGAAAATAATGATATGGTCTTCGATCCTCTTAAATGGGATCAAGCTGGCTCAGGGTCTGGCGGGGGTGTTGAACATTGGTTTATTGACACAGTTGAGCGCGACTTATATTATCTTGGCCATCCTGAAGAATTAAAAATTGGTAAGACTACATGTGGGGTCGGAACCCCCGTTGTTCCTTATACTTACACAGATACAAATGTTTGGACAGAGGGCGCTTTTGCATTTCGTGGTCCTGCGGGTGATTCTCCTTATATAGGCTCCAATGGTAATTGGTTCATTGGTTCCTTGGATACAGGTGTTCCTGCACGTGGCCCCGCTGGCACTTCATCGGATCTATCTATTGGTCCTAATGGTAATTGGTTTATCAATGGTTTAGATACTGGAGTCCAAGCACAAGGAGAGCCGGGTCCTCCGGGTGATGATGGTATTGGTATTTCAAGCACTGACGTTCTATATGTCATTGGTAATGATGGCACTACAATTCCAACCTCTGGTTGGGCGTCTGATATCCCTGCGGTTCCTCAAGGAAAGTGGTTATGGAAACAGACCACCATTAACTTTACATCAGGTCCTCCTTCTGTCTCATATGACCCCACTTATCAGGGCGTTGACGGTGGCGGCACGGGCGGCGGTATATCAGATGTTCCGGATCCATCCACAGATGGCATATTTCTATCTTTGCGTCGAGCCGTTAAATCCGGCGTATCTGTAATTAAGGATTGGTTTGAATCTACTGCTGTAGGTTCTGCACTTTTATCTGCCGTGGATGCATCTGCTGCTCGTGCAGCTATTGGTGCGGGTACTTCCGATTTCTCTGGTGCCTACGCTGATCTTTTGGGTCTTCCAACTCTTGGCACCGCATCCGAAAAAGACGTCTCTTATTTTGCATCGGCCGATCAGGGTTCTAAAGCTGAGTCTGCTCTTCAGCCATCTGATGTTCGTAAATTTTCTAAGCTTTATTATGTCGATCCAACAAATTCGGCAGACACTTCTCCGAATGGTTCTACTCAAAAACCGTATTCATCACTTTCTTCACTTATTTCTGCTCATCCATCCGAGACAGATGTTCTTGTTTACCTTCGGAATAGTGACTCAATCCCTATTGAGAATGTTCCTCCAAAATGGACTATTTGTTCTACCCTTGGCGCAAAGGATGCTTCTCGAGTTAATGTTGCCAGCGTTAAGTCCATTAATGGTGACTCCAATTATCTTATTGGTGTCGTCGTTAACGGTGTTTCTGAAAACACGGCATCGGGCTCCACTTACACAGATAATGTAACTTTCAAATCTGCAGTCTCCTATTCAGGTGGCTACAAGCAGCTTAACAACTGCTCTTTTATGGATAATGTTATCTCAAGCGCTACTGTTGATCTTATTAATTGTGACTTTGAAGATGCAGCTACAATTACAAACTCCGGGACTCTTATCCTTCAAAATAATCGTAATGTTAGTCTTATTCAAACAGCAGGGTTAACTGTAATCAACGGTAGTGATAATTTTATTCCGCCTGCCCCTGGTGGATTTGGCATAAACATCACTGGCGGCTCACTTATTGCATTTGGTGGTAAGGTTACCAATCCAGATGGTTCTCTTGCACCAATCTATATTGGTGCCGGCGTTGCTTTCTCTATTGATGAGCTTGTTTTTGATCGTGCTAACTCACAGATTCTTTCTACGAACAATCTTCGCCTTGGTAAAGATGCCTCTCAGATTCGCCACGGCCTCTCTACTGGATCATTTGTTTCTCCGTCTGATCTTAGTCAGAAAGCCTTTAATGAAGCAGTCTCTCATCTATTACAGACTATGTCATCTCCTTCGGCATTTGGTGATCGTGGCATAGTTCTAAATGCTTTTACGGGCTCTCAAGTTACAGTTATTGATTCCGTCGCGGTAGCGGATGGCGGCATCGGTGGCTACTCCGTAGGGGATGTTCTTTATATCAAAGCTCCTGTCCAATCCTCGCAGCTTTTAAAGGCTTGGGCAATTGTTGCTTCTGTTGATGGCTCTGGTAAGCCGCTCACCGTTGATTCTCTCAATCCGGGTGCTTTTACTGCCTTTGATGATTCCGCTCCAGTTCAGACGGACACTACAGGTTCTGGCACTGGCTGCACTCTTACCGTCACCACCGATATTACTACGGCTTCCACTATAGCATCTATTACTTCCCCTACAGAGGGTGATACAGTTGATGTTCTTAATGACGAGACTAACGGTAATCAGCATTATCGATATTCTTATGCTGATCGCAATCAGGATGGTGTTGCTAACTGGATCCCGCTATTCCCAATCACGGATGTTTCTCTACAAGCCGATAATATTTCAACGGTTATTGTTGATGGGGTGGTCTCTGTAAAATCGGGGCGCTATGCTCTTGATTCTGACGCAGTCAAACTTTCTGGCAATCAGACTATTAATGGTGAGAAAACATTTGGTACAATGCCAAAGTTTCCTAGTAAAACTACCGCAGCAGCTAATTCCGGTACTTCTCCTGCTACAGAGGCGCAAGTTTATTCGGTTGCAGGTGTTGCTGGATCGGCTATGCAGCCAAACTCTCCTATAACGGGTAGCAGGAAAACAAAGATTTCCTATGATTCTCGTGGACTAGTTACTGGTGGGGAGGATCTTGAGGCTTCGGATATTCCGGCATTGCCTGAGAGTAAAATTTCAGGTCTTATCAGTGATCTTGCCTCAAAAGCTCCAGCTCTAGTTTCAACAAAATCCACTTTCACAGCGCCAGCAGCAACTGGCCCAGCTCGAAATTGGTACTACCTCGGTAGAGTAACCGTTCCAGAAGACCACGCACTTGAGCCAGTAGAAATCCACTTCCAGTCCTCAATGGCTGATGCTGCCGATTACTCGGTTAACTACTTTAAGACCACCGAAGCCACTATAAAGATCGCTGCTGATAATGACACCGGAACTATAACGGCAAATGCTGTCCCCAGAGTAGACTACCAGATGTTTGGTGGAACTAAGGGCGGCGTTGCAATGATTTACAATGGTGCTGGTTACAAAGACTTCTATGTCCAGTTCAACTGCGGCGCCCTCACCTCTCAGTACACAATGAGAGTAGTAGCAGAATCAAACAGTCCGTTCTTTACACCATCTGCCGCTGATGACACTTGTTGGTTTGATGAATCAAATGCTCCTTCCGGTCTTTACTTTATGTTTGCCCAGAATAATCTTCCGCTCAACGGACAGTATGGAACTAATGAAACTGCGCTTTACATTGCTGATAGTGATGCTACTGCTTTCTGTTCCAGGGTTCTCTCTGGCAATCTAATAACGGGTAGTTATGCCAACTCTGCTTACGAACTTTCAATAGTGTTTTATAGAAGCGCCACTGCTACCTACACGCCTACTACTGTAGGTCTTCAATTAAAGACCCAATCAATAGGTGCCAAGTTCTACTTCGCTAATGGTGCAAGGATGGTGGGTGCTTTCAGTTTAGCTGGTTCAGTGATTGATGGTGACTTAATCCTCTACATCAACTGCTCAATAGGATCTCTAACTACTTCCAGGATGACGGTTAAAGGGGACTACACCATCACTCAACAAAGAGTAGGAAATGCTACGACTTATCCTCAGCCACTTGGAGCAGGCCCAATCACCATTAAATCCTTTACAGCAAATAATAACAACATTTACGGAAACTTTACTCACACACTGCCAGTCATTCAAGGTGATTTAGATGGCGGTTTCTTCCACCCAGTCAATATAATTGGTGCTTACACCTTTAGTAGCAACACAGTAAATGGAAACATCTCAATAACAGAAACTAAATCCTGGGGTATCTGCTCACAGATTATAGGTGCTGTTGTAATGAACAACAATGCCTGTAGTGGAACAATCATCTTTAATAGAGCATCTACTGCTGACCAAGCATTTACAAATGGCTCAACTACTACTGGTTCTAATCAAATAACTGGATGCACCAACGCAGCAATGACGAGCCAAGATGCAGTTGATTCTGCTGGATTAGTTGGATTGGTAATAACTGATACTACTCTATTGGGTAGCGGAGTATTAGCCACAATAACAGCAGCAACTTGGGTTAGTGGAACCTCTGTTACTCTCACTATTAACGTGAATGCTATTGCTGATGGTGCTACTACTTGGACAACCCGAGGATTTGCTAACCTAATAACCTTTGGAGCTTTAGCTGAAAGAGGAAACAAAGCGGCTTACATCCAGAACATCTACTTCAGTGCAAGCACTATTCATAATGGAAAAGTTGCTCACTCTATTGGGAACTTGGACATTTCGGTTAACAGTTGCTTAAATCAATCAGTGGCTCTTCTTACCATCAACACTGGTGTTATTACTTCAAAACAAAGGATAACTGTTGGAAATATCACAATGATGGGCAACACGACAGCCTCAGCCTCAGACTCTTGGGGAGTTGTTGCTTCCCTAGGTGGTGGTTGTGATGTTGGAAACATTACAATGAACAGCAACCTCTCATCTCAAGGATTAGCCGTTCAGGACATTACTTCTCAGTCATCTGCCACTCGGTTCCTCATTACGGGAACTATCACAATGTTAAAGAACACCTGCTCTCAAATAGCCATCTTAGGTCTAACTGCGGCTGCTCCAATGGCTACTGATGTTATCGTTATCGCTGGTTGTAAAGCGGCTCCTTCTGTGAATGGTAGTGGAAACATCAATAAGATTGAGAATGTAAGACCAAGAGCAACTGCTGGCAACAACTATCTCAGCATCTATGGAAATAGTTTGGGTGAAATGAGGTTCAACAATATGGACTTTACTGCTGCTCCTTACACTCAAGCAACCGCAATGGCTATTGGAGCCACTGATAAAGATGATAAGACTACTTATGTGGTCAACTCAACCTGTGACCTTAATGGAAAGATTCTCAATGTTACTAATGCCACCTGTGTTTGTAAGATTACTGACCCAACCAAATACGTCAGAGCAGGAATAAGTGGAAGATGGTTTGACTACGATGCTCCATTTGCTCTCGTGAATGGCGATGGTGTCAATAAGGTTCCTGCACCTGCTCACACCACAGGACAAGAAGTAGTGTTGGCTACTCTACAATATGCTTGTGACCCATCAGCCAGTGCTATTGGATTCCAAGCCGACTTTGAAATAGACACGGCTAGAAGCACTGAAGCACCACAGTCTGGGACTATCTACTACAATTTCAAAGCAGATGTCTCCAGCGCAACAGTAACTGGAATTTTTAACTCATGTAGAACTGGTGTCAATGATAATCTGGCTCCAACTATTCAGCCCTACATTATTCTAACAAGGTCTGCTGCTAGAACTCCCAAAATAGAAATCTGTGTCCGCTCTTCAATTGATCAGGCAGCCGGTGATGTTCAGTGGTCATTAAAGAACATTTCTACAACTCAGAAAAGCAACACCATTACTTCTATTACGTTCGACAACACTCAGAGAACCAGAGTTGCTAACAGCACTACAGTTGCTGGTGGTTATCCACCTATCAAGAACCTCTCTACTAAGACTGGAACAGTGACTTGGAGTAATGCCTTCAAACCTTCACCTGACTACTACAACAGTATTAAAGAAACTGCCGACTTTGTTCAACTTCAGTTCTACGGTTCATTCGCTAATCAGATATCCGCCGCTGATACTGTTGTCGCGGCTGTAGCAGGTATAACAGCACCAACTACTGGAGTCCACGGAAGTGTGTTTACCCCATCAGGACAGTGGATTGGGAAGTGCAGTTACTCAACAGGTAGTAACATACACATTTATCCACAGGCAGTAGTAGCGGCTGAAACACAACTGACATTTCAGTTGATGTGGGTAAAGTAATTACCCAACTTTATGCGATTGGAGTGGGTTTGCGGAGTGGGCGATATAGGAGGCTCTTTTTTGATAAATAAACAGAAAGTTCTTCAAAAAGTTAGGTTAATTCAAACTTTAGGGTTGTTTAGTATAATTTGGATTATCGCCACTAATCTTATGGGTGTACTTTACATCTGCGTTTTATTTTCTAAGGGAACTTACTTATATTTTATTCCGGATGTTGTTTTAGCTACAGCTTTAGGCGTTTCTTGTATCGTTGAATTTTTTATTTTAATTCGTTGGGTATTGGGAAAGATATCAATTTTATAATGTAATAACATATCATTACTAAAAGTATGGGAGGAGTATCTTGAAGAGAGGTGTTTTGGCTTTTTGTCTATATGTTTTTATCTCCACAGGGGTTGTATTCGCGCAATCGCCTCCTGTGGAAGATCGAGCGCTTATCAATATAGACTCACCATTGGAGGCCGTTGTTTCCATTATTGCGGTCCTTGCACTTGCTGCTTGCATATTTTATGCAATTTATCGAGGCTTCAAATTTGGTCATGGTAACGCTACAATTCAAGTTGGTTTAGATGGTAAGCCAGCCCCAAAACCTCTTACTCTTGCAGAACAAATTGTTCAACTTAATAACATGATTCTTTCTTTAACGGAATCCAACTCCACATTTCATTTTATGGATAAAGATAATGAAGATAATGAAGACCATCTTAAGCAGAAATGTCGAAGTCGTGTTAATGCTATGCGCAATCGTATTCAACATGAGCTTTCTAGAGTCATCTCAGATAAACTTGTTGTGGCTGTTGTTTGTCGCACGGTTCGAATGGTTTATCAAGGGGCTATAATTCGCAACCATTTCACAAAAGAATTGATGCAGAATAAAGTTAAAGCATATCGTGATCGCATATATGATGAGATTTGCCAAGAGTTTATTGGTCTTCATCTTATGGATGACAGAATACCAGATCTTGATGTTGTTCAAGGGCTATTTTCTGAATTCACGGATGTGTGGATTTTGGCTATGAAAGAGGAAGTTGTTATCTGTTGTGAAGAAAAGATTGAAGTTTATAATCAGTATCTTCCTAGATTTGATAAAATTGCATACTTACGAGGAATAGTTCAAGACTGCATAAAGAAAAACGAGCGCTACATTTCAGAGTTGAGGAGTTACTAATGTCAATTGTATGGTCGCCATCGAAATCTCATTTCAAATTTGTAACTAGTGTTCCTTTCACACATGATCCTATAACCAATGTTGACTTTTACTTACAAAAAGTGAATAATACTCTTATTGTTTGTTTTCAATCTACAAATGGTAACAAAGACTGGCAAAGTGATTTTGACTATCTTCCAAAGACATTTGATATCTATCCGGGCTCCTCTATTAAAGTTCATGAAGGTCTTGCAAAGCAGTACCTTGGGTGTCGTAAGTCTTTACTTGATGCGGCCTACTCCGAGGACATAAACCGTATTTTTATTGCAGGCTATTCCCTAGGCGGTGGTCTTGCTCAGCTTGCGTGTGAGGATGTTGCATATCATCTTCCTGATAAAGAAATAATTTCCATTTCATATGAGGGCCCTCGTGTTTTTTCTCCTAACATTGCTGTTTCCTCTCTCATTAAAGATCGTCAAACCCTTATAAAAACATTCTGGGATCCTGTCTGTCATGTTCCATTCAAATTCTTTTTGAATCCCGGCCTCTCAATTAAAAGTATTGATCCGCTTAAATTAAGTTGGGGATTTCCCTCACTTACTTTATGGCGAGATTATGGGAAAGTTATTTGGATTGGCCGCTGGAATAAGCTCTACCCTCTTCAACATGATTCTGATCAAATAGAGCAAAATCTTTTAACTAAATTTGGAGAGTAATTATGAACAGCGCTCCTACAGAAGCTATGGGCGAAATCATAGCAGTCGATATTCCAGTTCTCTTGACTAGTGTTATGATTGTTGCAGTTGAGTGTATTGGCATAGTCTCATGGCTTAAGAATTTCAGTAAGTGCCCTTCTACATCAGAAGGCTGCAATATTTGTCGTAAGTGTCGAAAGCGTTCTAAATTTGCCATTATAGCCTTTGCGGTATTAATCCCATGTGCTCTTTTTAACACTACTCTTGTGCATCCAATGGGTACAGCCATATTTGATATTATCTTTCTTGGTTTGGCGGTTGAGCAGCTTGGTTATAAATCTGTAACTGACAGCATTCCAAAAGTAATTGCAGGGTTTTTTGATAAGTTCACTCCTCAGCCTCCAAAGAATACTTAACATACTACACCCACTCTTTCCAACCTAACGCCCACCGCGCCGCAATGGCAACTCCCTACACCATCCACCAATATAATAAGGCATTATTCTCATCTATTAATTGTTATGAGCAAGATTTCTGTTGTTCAAGATCATGCATCTCAGATTGAAGTGACTCTTCTATCAAATCGTATTGTTGATAAAAGTACAAAGATCAAGTGGCAGTGCCCTCAATGTAATCGAATTCATGAACAATCTGTTCAATCATTTATGAAACTTTCCTACAATCGCTGTAAGCACGATCCAAAGCCCAGAGTGATGACTCCGTGGTTCAAGGAGCATCTTAAATCTTATAATAAGGTATTTGAAGCTGCCTTCTCAGATCAAAAGAAATGTCAGCTTACAGGCGTCTCTACTAAGCGCCGTCTTTGCTTTCATCACTTCTATTCAAAAGATCTTGAAGTAACAAACTACGAAGACCCTACTCAAGGTATCATAATTCTTAAAGTTATCCATCGTCGTTTTCATAAGACAGCAAAGAACTCGTGTACATTTGCAGACTGGCAATCGTTTGTAATTACAAATTATCCAAAGAGTCGTCTCGCTGCAGGTTATCGGCACCAATTAGTGCCAACGGTTATTTAAGTATTGTGGCTTCTGAAGATTTTTATCTTATATCGGATTATAGAATTCCTAAGCCCAGAGATATTCGAATTCTGCGTCTTCGAGAGTATTGTTACTTATTTCGTTCTGCGTGGAAAGCTAATCCTGGGTGTGTCCTTACAGGAGATATGCGGATTTGGTCATGTTGTGCTCATCATCTTATTCATGGTCAAATGATAATTCTAAGTACTATGATCCTTCTAATTTGGTTATTATCCGTCTAGATATTCATCGTCGCTTTCACAGAATGTTTGGTAACAACACGGTTCCTTTTGATTTCTACAGGTTTTGCGTTTCTGAGTTTCCTTCTACTTTGTATTCTCAAGAATTGCTTCGTTCTAATCCAGATCTATCTCGTTTTATTACGCCTACACTTTTTGACATTTAGCCTCTACTTATTATCAAGGAGATCTAAGAATGGCAAAGATCAAAGTACAGGTTATGCGCAAGTGTGCGGCTAACTCAAGAGTACGAATGCCCGATTCTCAAGAGCGTATAGTTTCTACATCCTCTCTTGAATTTATTCCGGGCACTCGTGATGCATTCTATATTGAATCGTCAATGCATCAAATGCCCCTTAAAAAGAAGTATAAGCTGGTTGAAGACTTACTCGATGTTGTTGTAAAAGGCGAGGCTCCCAGTCTTTTAGTAATAGGTGCCGGTGGTTTTGGTAAGTCCTATGCAGTAACTCATTATCTTACAGATAAGATTGGTCTTGAGCCAGTCACGGAAGGCACTGCTGTTGTCCCCAAGAACCCGAGCTTCGTTCTTGTAAAAGGAAAAGTCACTCCCTATGGGCTCTATACTTCCCTCTATAACAACCGCAATGGTATTACCCTTATTGATGACAGCGATGATTTATGGAGTGACAAGAAATCCGTGGCAATGCTTAAAGCTGCTCTCGACTCATCTGAGCATCGCATAGTATCATGGATTGGTCAGCGCACTCCAATGATGGCAAACACTCCCGAATCATTCGAGTATACAGGCCGGTGCATTATTATCTCAAATATGTCTAGATCTAGCTTTGATCAAGCAGTTCTTACTCGTTGTCTTGTAGCGGAATTAGAACTTACTCGTGAGCAAGTATTTGAAAAGATGCTTGAGATTATTCCAGCCATCAAGACAACTCTTACTCATGGTGAGGTGCTTTCAACGTATCAGTTCATTCGTAAGAATGCTGATAAGTTTGTGAATTTAAGTCTTCGCCAACTACTCAACGGATGCAAAATCAGAAGTGTCCACAAAACAGGATGGGAGCAGATCTTGTTAACTCAGATATCGTAAGCTATTTATTAGCATGGCTCAAGTAGATCAGTCTATTAAAGATAAAATTCTCAAGCTCTTATCTTTATCAACTTCTGACAATCCTAATGAAGCATCAATTGCCCTATCAAAAGCACAAGAGCTCTTATCTAAATATAAGTTGACTCCAGCAGATTGTGTCTTTGCTAGAAGCTTTCTTACTGATAAGACTCGTTATTCGGCATGGCAGAAGCAGCTTTGGTATGAGATATCTTATGCGCATAACTGTTACGCTACTGTGTCATTTAAAGATAAGCATGCCTATCTTGGTTGTGTTGGTAAATCCTTGGATGTCTTTTGTGTCAAGGAGATGTATCGATATTGCATTCAGTCGATTAATCGCATTTCGCACAATGCTTCAGTTGGTAAAGGGGCTGCATTTTATTCAAAATACCGTCATGCAGTGGCTTTAGGCCTTATATCAACAGTTCGTAAATATGCGACTAAATGTTCATGGTCTACATCTAGAGAATCAGATATACAAGAAGCTGGGCGTTGGCTCTCAGAGGTTATGGGTCGTTCTGTTGAACTCTATGAAAATAAAGTTCAAGCTACGTCCGATATCTCTGCTTTTATGAAAGGTGCCTCTATATCTTTGTCTAAGCAGGCGGGCGGAATCGCTCCTACTTTATTACTTCAAGATCCCTTAAACTCAATTTAATTTCGCCCTCTATTTAAGTTGAAATGCCATTACATGATGAAGATATAGATAGATATTCTAAAGCTGGGTCATTTTCAGAGGAGTCTCGCGCAAAAGAATCTACTTCCGATGTATCGAAGGCGCTAAAAGCGAATTTGGTATTTTGTGCAAAGAGTGGGCTACTTAAGCGAGACTTAAATAATGAAACTGGTGCTCCAATGAATATTCAGCAGTATGCCGCGTTTGCAGTCGATGCTGATGGAGATCCCTTATTTACTACACTTATTCCGTTGTGTGATGAGTGGGGAAAATTCTTTGCTGGGCATAAGCACCAAGTATCGCTTTACATTAAGCCGTTGGATCTTCCAAAAGATCTTAATCCATCAGAGTTTATCCGCTATCTCAAAAATCTATTTGATGGTAAGTTGGATTCATTTTTAGATGCAGAGGAATCTCTTCGTCCGGTTGGGTTGAAATCACGGCGGCAGCGTGAGGCCGATGAGGCTGCAGATCTTGCTTCTCGCCAACCAGCAGATCTTACTGGTCTTAATACGCTTACTCCAGAGCCGACTACTCCTCCGCAGGCTTCTTCTGTCAAGGTATATTAATGGCACAAATTCGTTCGGCTTATCCTTTAATTCAATCTCTTTCTGAATATCAATCCCGTTATCCAGATCTTATATGGATTAATTCGAACTCGCATCTTGCAGATTCCCACTTCTCGTTTAAACGTGTTGCAAATAAGATTATTTGTATGGATGCCGACGAGACGGTTTTTACAAAGCCGGAATATCTTGACCAAGGCGGCTCTAGTTTGATATATGAAATATCAGGATATCTTCCTGGTGCAGTCGAGTTTCTTAAGTGGATTTCCTCCCAAAAGCTATACGTCGTTATTTTGACGGCGGGTAAAATAAATCGAATTCAAGACTTTATGGAATCTCAAGGGAATGATCTTGATTTATTAGATGCAATTTCTAATGTTAAGATCCCCGGATTCTATATTGACGATCGCGCATTTCAGTTTATGGGCGACTTTGAAGCAGCTAAAGAATTTGTTCTTAGTTCGGTTACTTAAGGGCAGTATTTTTTGTTAAAATAATTAAGGAGCGTAATTTATTATGTCAGATCAATTTGAAACCCTCGCAGAGTCTTTAGCCCCTGCACAAACTGCTACATCATTTCAGGATTTAGATCCGTTTGCGGAGGCGCTTCCAACAACTCCTCTTGCTGTATTGCAAGCTGTTCCTTCTGCTGTTTCAATGCAACCTCCAAAAGAAGGGGATTTCTTTATTGCCGATGCTTCTTTTATTGCTGTTCTTAGGGCAGCTCTTTCTGTTATTAAGCCGCTTTCGTCGGATGAGCCGGATCGGTATGGTATTATTAACATTTCGAAGCTTACGGGTAAGGTTCGTGTTTCCACTTCTACTTCGACGGTTTATTTTGAGTTTGTTCCGCATCAGGGATCTCGTCTTACTCAAGATCATGAAATCATAATTGAATTTGATCGTTTATTCAAAATCTTGAATTCAATTTATACTCTGGCCCATTATATTGTTATTCATGAGCATGCTATTGAAATCCAGTATGTTGATGGGCAGCTTCTTCTTGATCGTCGCTCATCTATTATGGGTCTTGACTTCTTTGAGGAGCCGAAGGCAGATGACTATACTCTTCTTTGTGAGAACATTCCTATCTCAATTTTTGTAGCATCTCTCACGTTTGTGGGTCGTTATGCACTTTCACATCCGAATTGTAATGAGGTTGCTGTTAAGAAAGGCGAGGTTCTTGCAACGGATGGTACATTCTGTTTTAAGTATGTTCTTCCGCAGAAGTTTGATATTTCTATGAACCCGCAAGACACTGCCGCTATTGCCAAGTTTTTCAATGGTGTCAAGATTGGGGATATTTCTGCCCCGAATACTGGGGCATTTTGTTTTCTCTATGTCCGAAAAACGTCCCTTGAGTACCTTCTTACATTTCAGAAGTTTGATTCTTCTGGTAAGAAGTCGCTTCCAGCGTTTCTCCAGCTAAATCGCAAGTTTATTGCTCCGTCAACAGATTGGATTCCATCAACTGAGGCATCTTATAAAGATGTTCCCCCGTTTGTTGTTGCTGATATTGATAATTCAGCTCTTCAGCAGGCTCTTAATCTCCTGTCAATTGTGGCTGATACTGGCTTTCAAGTTTCTATGCAGTTCTCAAGTGGTAATCTTCGGGTTACTCTTCTTTCAAATTTGGGCCATCAATCCCATAAGGATATACCGGTAAAAATAAAGTCTACTACCTCGGTTCTTCAGCAGAAATTCCCTCAAGGGGTTCAGATCCATTTCGGAAAGCTTATTCAGATGCTTAAATCAATTACGTCTTCATGGATTGAGATTTCCATATATGATAATATGGTCTCACCCGTTCTTTTGTTGGCATCTGAGAATCAGGCTATTTTTTCGCCTAGTGTTTCAGAGTATTATTCAAATCGTACAACAGGGCGTGATTTAGCAAAGGCTGAAGCAGCTACAGCGGAAGCGGTTGCGCAAATGCAGGCGTAGATACCTGTATGGGTCTGTAGATGTTGGTGCAGTCTTTATCGAGCAAAGGAATAAGTGAAGAGCGCTTCAATCGTTTAAAGAAAGCTTCGTGGAACATGTGTATTAAGCTGTATTCTGAGCATCGTATATCAAAGTCTATGGTTTTGTATGGTCTTAGATCATCTGGGCATTCTGAGGAAGAGATTTGCCGTTGGGAGTCTTTGTATGTTTCAGTCTGATTAGTATATTTTAATACGTTTGCTCATTGAGCCGTAATGGAGAAAGTATGGATTTATCAGTTCTTACCCGTCGTCGTCAAGTTCAGCCAGTTATTAACACAGTTCAGTTTGCTATTGCAAACTCCTCAGCTTTTAAGGATGGCTCTCCTCTGGATATTATTCCGTATTTCACAGGGATAACAAATCCTAAATGGGAAGAAGCAGATTTTCGTATCTGTTGGCAATTTCTTTCAAATGCATCTACAAAACTTCCGTCTACTACATGGTCTGTTCTCTACAATATTGTCCGAGACTACGCAGAGCGTAAGAATAAGAAAATCTTTATTGATTTTGCATTTGTTCCGTCCTATAAAGCAGATTTTCAAGTTTATTGTAAAAATGATCTTACCTTTCCGGTTCCGATTTTATCTCGTCATTCACTTGATGAATTTGATATTATAGGAATTTCAAATGGAACATCCACGGAGATATCTGCTCTTCCCCACATCTATTACCATTCTGGTATGAATGCCTTTCACTCTGAGCGTCTTAAAACGGACGAACCCCTTATTTTTATGGGTGGTCAGAATTCTCAAAACTCAGAGTGGGTTTTTGGTAAGGTTGAAATAGATGGCAAAGAGTATCAAGGTCTTGCTGATGCGATGCTTCTTGGTTTCTTTGAGCCGCAGGTAGATCCCCTACTTGATACATGGTTTTCATTTAATGAGAAGTTCGGCAATCCTAAGCTTCCGCAGAACAAGCTTAAATTCTTTGAAGAGCTCTATAATGTTCGTATGCCCGGTTTTGCATATCCTATGGGCTTTGAGCCAGTTTACTCTGACTGGAATAAAGGCATAATTTCAGAAATTAAGCAAATAATTCCTTGGGCTAAAGTTGCTAATAAAGTAGATGGGGCTGTTCGTGCGGCTCCTCAAGAGCATTATGGCCCTCATCTTGAGGGAATGTTTCAAGGGATGGATCAGGCCCATTTATCGGCATCGGATCAATCTGCTCGTTCCGCAGAAGTACATTGTTCTTGTGGCTGTTCTTCGTCTAATGCTTGTGCTTTCTGCTCAGAAGGTTCGACTGGTGGTTCTTGGAGGGAGCGCCCTATTGAAGAACTTATTGCGTCTCTTCGTGTAGCCAGGCTTAATAAGCCTGTTGATGCGTGCACCATTTTTTCTTATAATTGGACATATCTTTCATACTATCCTCGGATGGTTTTCGAAGTTGCTAAGCGTTATGGCTCCACCCAATTTAGCTGTTTATATCCGTTAACCAAAGTTATTACCGATCAAGGTTTAATTCCTATTAAGGACGTTGTTGCTAATTTTTCTAAATTTAAGGTTCTTTCTTATAATGCAGTTACGGGTCTTAAAGAGTTTAAGAAAGTTCTTTTTGCTCAAAGGACCGGGGATCTTGATCGCTCGGAATGGGTATCGATCGGTACAGAATTCGTTGATCGCTCGGTTGTTCGTTCTACTCCTGAACATCGATGGTTTACTAATTTAGGTGAGATTACGGCGGGTCAACTTAAAGTTGAATTTGATAAAGGTCACAAGGTCTCTATTTTTACTGGTTCTCAAATAAGTAAATCTGGCATGTCAGTTATTCTAGCATCTTTGATATCTGATGCTAGGTGGCATCTAGAAGGTAGAACAAAACGATCTGTTAGATTTGGGTTTTCTGGATTTAAGGGTGCTGAACATGAATGGGTATCATATAAGTTAGCTAGGGTTGAACAGTCAGGTCTTATTAAATTTAATGATGTGGTTGCTCAGTCGGGTAATTTTAATGCACAGAAAGTGTATGTAAGGGATTTTACTTCTCCTCTTTTGTATCAATTCTATCAATGGCGTCAGAAGGACTCAGAGGGGTATTTTGTTTACCCTGAGGAATTTTATGAGCTATTTGATATAGAAGCTTTGTCAGTTTGGTTTTTTAATGATGGGTTTTCTTCCTATCGTAAATCTTCTAATTCGTGGGTTGTTGGTATTTCTGCACACCGTTATTCCGAAGATCATTTTAATAGAATGGCGGAGGTATGTCGACGTCTTGGTTTTGAGGTCAGTGTTAGTAAGCGAGATCATCAGGGGGCTATTCGATTAAGTTTCTTGGAATCTACTCGACAAGCCTTTTTTGATGCTATAAGCCATTTTTGTTCTGTTGATATGGAGTATAAAATACCGGATAGGTATCGCTCAGGTATCGCTCAAGAATCGGATAATACTCCGGTGGATATTTATGCGCCTGTAAATTTTGCTGGGTATAAACGAGCATCGGGGTCTTACTCTATGCATGAATCTTATGGGAAGTTCGATTTAGAAGTCGAGGACAATCATAATTATTTTGTGGCTCCCGATCGCCAACAGGGTATTCCCGTTCAGTACTTAGTGCATAATTCACAACGAGCGGATACTCTGGCATATGATTGGCGCGGCGCTGAATATCAGCAAGTCTGCGATTCTAATCAAATTACAATCGCTCTTGAAGGTGTCTCCCAGCGACTTCGTAATTATCTTAACAAGTCCCTTACTACGGAAGAGATTTTTACAACAGTAGAGCAAATCATAAAGAATAAGTTCACAGAGATTAAGCTCTATATGATTGCCACAGGTTATGAGACACAAGAGGACGCTAATGAATTTGAGCAACTTCTCATACATATTAATCGTTGTAAAGTAAAGTATTCATCAGCTACTTCGGTTCGTATGTCTTTCTCACCACTTAACATTGTTCAGTATACCCCGCTCAAATATGAGCGAATTAACGCGGCTTATAGTATAATCAAGGGTACTAAACAAGACACTCTTGGTCCAATACTTGAATTGGGCACTAAATATCGAATTCCGTTTAGAACATCTCTTCATAATTCATCTGTTGTGTTTTATCAACTTGGCTCATCTAACGATCGTCGTATGACTAAGGCTCTTCTCACTTGGTGTATGGAAGGCACTAATGGTCGTATCACTTATAAAGAAATCCAGCGTGAGGATCAAAATCGTTTTATTGAGCTTGTGCAGAAAGATTGCAATGTTGATCTTGAGGCGTGGTTTGATGAGAAGCCTTTTGATTTTGTGTTTCCTATGGACTATCTCTTAGGCACGTTCCACACAGATTTTCTTCGTAAGACGGCCCAGCGTATTCGTGATTTTAAAGGGGAGAAGTATTGTCTCCGCACAATTGCTAATAAAGACGCGCATTGCTATGGTTGTACTCGCTGCAATACAAAAGAAGAAAAAGAGCTTATGATTAAGCATGAGTATCCCGACCCCGAATCAGAGGAGCAGAAGCAGTACTCTCCCCGAATGCTTAAGCAAATTCGTTCGGTTGTTCGTACAATAAATGGTGTCTACATCATTCGTGCATCATTTCCATCAATATTCAGATTCGTGGAGCATAATTCACGGGCCGTTTCTGTGGTATCAGCTCTTCTTAAAGCTGGTGAAGATTTTCCGTTAACTAGTGCCGATTATCAGCGCCCATCGAATCGTTCATCTGATGAGATATTTAAAATTCTCACATGTGGATCTGAATCCCCGAATCTTGTAGATATATTCCGCTCAGTTCATGGCTCGACTCGTAAATCTGCATCGGCTCGTGATCAAACAGACTATTCTCATGGGTTTGAGAATGTCTTCTTTTCGACGCGTGTTCACGTGAATCTTGAGTATCTTCAGAAGCTTATTCCTCTTGCTAATAAGTACCTTCCAGAGGGTGTTTCAGTCGATTTCATACGTGAGTCGGATCAAGATGAGCTTAAGCTTCTTCGTAAGCACGATATTACTCGTACTCTCTACATGGCTACTGGTCCTGGTTGGACATCGGAGTGGGTTAAAACGCGTTTTTCCTTACTTAAGGATCGGTATTTCATTAAAAATATGAAGTCAATGGGCGTTAAAGTATTCAAGAAAGTGGAAGTTCCGTTTACTTATCCTGTTGACCCAGTCGGAATGTTCTTTTCAAATAAATCCGTCTTTATTAAATTTTCAGCCCCTACGAATGTTAATGTAGGTGAATATCTTTCGATGCTTGCAACTGGCACAGTCCGCTCTCCATCATCCATTCGTTATCAAGCTCTTGATGAGTATCTTCCCGGCTCTGACTCTGGCAAACGCTGTTCAGTTTGTGGTCGTCCTGTAGAGCTGTCGTATATTACAAAGACGTCTATTGGCGATGGTACATTTTGTGCTAGGCATTTTTGTTCTCCTATATCGGATTAAGGAGCTTATTTCGTAATGCAATTTCTAGTTGAGTTTTATAAATCACCGGGAGCTAATCATACAGGGGTCAAGCAGGGGGCTTTTACGCTTGAGGGTCATGTACTCCAAAGTATTGATCTTATCGGTCAAGTCATTGAGCGCATTGATTATGATGAGATTGGTCGATTGATCATATCTGTTAAAGATCCGATCAAATAATTTATTCATCCGTTCATTTATTATGTGTATGCAACTTCGAATAGTTTCGCTGTCAGCTCCTAAGAAATCTCAAAAAGATGTTGATATCACTGGGGGTCTTGATGACGAAGATCTTGAGCCACAAGAAGATCTTCCTGTTACTAAAGGTCCAAAGACATGGAGAGACATCAAGCTTAAAAATGTAAAGAGTTCCAATATAAAAGCGGTTGGTCACTCAGGTCCAAGTTTAAACTCTAAAAAATCGTTTATGGTAGTTGAGTTTTTAGGTCATGGAGGCCCCTCTCGTACATATGTGTATTCTGCGGTTCCGTATACTACGTTCCTAAAGATTATGATGTCGTCGTCTAAAGGTAAGGCCCTTAATCGTCTTATTAAGATCCCGGGCCCATCCGTTTTCCCATATGAGCGCGTTAAGTAATCGATAGTAAACATTTAACTCCCATTAACATTGTAGTATTTTTTTATATTTTCCTATTCTTATAATGAACATATTCGTTCAGGAGGTTTAAATGAGAGTATCGTCGAAGATTAGCACAGTTGACGCCCGTGCTATCGTTAAAGAGGTGTTGATCACAGGGCTACTTCCTTATGAGGAAGTTCGTACTCGTGCAAATAAGCTTTGTGTCGAGCGGGGTCTCGATCATATTTCAAGCAAGATTTATGCCAGTCTTATTCGTGCTTATGATAAGACCTCTCAGCTTGAGAAGGTTGAAATTCGTGAGTATGACCCGCATAAATCTGTTTTCGCTGTTTATGATATTAAGTACAAAGAGCCGCCTGAGCCTATTAAACACTATGGTCGGCTCTGATAAAATAGGCTGCCAACTTCCGGCAGCCTATTTTTTCTTTATGCAAATTTATGATTGTTTGCGCCCATTAACCTCTATTCAGTTATTAACTCCTCGCCATAATCTTCTTCTTACTTACTTAGATCAATTTAGTTCTCGTGTCTTTATTACGTTCCCTAATGAACTCTCTTCTGTTGAAGAGCTTCGCACAAGTATTCACTTACTTAACCAGCAAACTCCCCTTTATACAATTCCGTTAGTCAATTATTCCGGCACAGCAATCATTGGGTTTTATTTTCGCTCTGTTATACAAGAAAATCGTTTTCATTATGTCTATCGTTTTCAATCTCTTAGCTGTAATTTTTCAAATTATATTTTAGCGGATTACGCTCTTGATATATGGAAGAATAAAGAATATGATTCCCCGCTTATTCTAGTTGAAGGGGTATTTGATCAACTTGCTCTTAGTTTAATCTACCCTTATGTTGCCAGTAATCTTAATGCTACAATGAAGTTTGGCATTGCGACTAAATTATCTAGTCGAGTGTATGTTTGCTTTGATGACGATGAGACTGGTCGTGAAAAATCAGATGCCATATTTCGCAGGCCAGTCTTATCGGAATCTCGTATTATTCCTTTACTTGGAGCATCCGCCCCCGCTAAAGATTTCTGGGCTCTTCTAGAACAGGAAGATCCTGAATTTATCAAGCAGAGGCTTCTTTCAAATATAGTGTAATGCCAATACTTTCTAATCTTTAATGGGAGAAATGCAATGGATACAGCTGCAATTATTCTGTTAATCTTTAATATTGCTGTTCAATATGATCTTCCTCCAGAGTATGTTCAAGCAATCGCCCTTACTGAAAATGCATCCTTAGATCCGCATGCCATTAATGTTAATTATGATGGATCTGGTAAAATCTCCTCTAGAGATTTGGGTCTTATGCAATTGAATGACTCATGGTATTCCGGTCCATGGCAAGATCCAGAAGAAAATATTCGTGCGGCTTGTATTCTACTCGCTGGCTTAAAATCTAGAGGACTTGATTTATATCAAATGGCTGTGGCGTATAATTGTGGGTATTCTCGATACCTCAAAGGTCCGCCAGAACAATCAATTCGCTATGCTAATAAAGTTTTTGTCCTTTATTCTTCCATTTGTAGCGTTAATCAACGCTCTATTCAGTGTCTCGATTAATTCATAATCATGTATATACAATTAACCATTGGAGGTTCAATATGTTAACGTTGGTTGAAAATCTTCAGAGTCGTGCTCCAAAAGAAGAGTCGGTCTCAGAAGAACGTGCAGATGTTCAGGAAAGGATATCTTCGGCGGACTCTCTTGAGAGTCTTGTAAAGGTCTCTACTTCTGTTCCCAATTTCCCTCGGAAGCTTTCTTTTGATTATAATAAAGTTGAAGTCCACCTGGATGCTTTTAAGAAAGCTGATCTTCAGTTTGGGCTCGATCCTATAGCTTCGTGGCGTGATGCTCGCTTCGAAGTGCAGGCAACTCAATCAGGTGCCCAGACTACCATTATCAATGGAATTGAGCTTGCCCCTACCTCTCTTCCGCTTCTTGGTAAGGCGCTTGGTTTTAATGCCAAAACGTATAAAGAAGTAACTCCGGACACGAAGCTTAAAATCCTTCGTGATTTATCCGCTGTCTCTAAATCTGAGAATTTCAATGCTATCACTTATCAAGAAAAGGATGATAAGGGCAGTCTTCACCAGTTCATCAAGGGTTTTACCCGTACCGGTGAGTCTCGTTTTCCGAATATTAAAGAAGTTCTCGAGCATGTTCATTCCCTTCCAGAAGCTGATTTGGGTCTTTTCCGCACTTATGGGTTCAAGCCCTCGGACACTCGTCAAGAGCTTACTCTCACCCTTGATAAGGAAACGACCCCATTGTCCGATGGTACTGATGTTCTATTCGGGCTTTCGTTGGATTGGTCAGATGTCTCTACTCGCAATATGACACTTTCTTTTAATATGATGCAGCCTAAATGCCTTAATCTTGCTTTGATGATTAACCGTGACAAGAAGGGCTACTTCTCTTCGTCAGTCAAATCTCCTATCGGTGTTCAAGCTCTCAGCGCCCTACTTACTTCGGCTATGAGTGATTTTCAGTCAATTAAGGCTCGTGCTCTCGCTGAAATCGAGGCTCTTATTCAACGTAAGATTTACCTTGACGAGGCTCTCCAAATTACATCAAAGTTCCCGTCAGCGTTAGCTTCACAGGTTCAGGATGCGCTTAATCAAGCAGCGCTCACTGATCCCAGCGGCTCTATTTCTGAGTGGGGGCTCTTTTCTATTGCAACTAACCTTTCTCAGAAATTCTCAGGCCCCACCCGTCTCTCAATGGATCGTACAATCCCTACCGTATTTGGTCTCAGTTCAGAGGTGTATCAAGCGAAGGCGGCGTAAATGTCAAAAGCTAGTCGTAAAGAACGGGCCATAGTGAAGCAGCGGGAGCAGGAAGTTAAATCCGTCCCCGCTGCCTCTACTCAGCCACAAAAGCCACGAGCATTTACTTTAAATGAATTTCATCCAAAGTGGGATGTTCCACTTCTGGATCTTCAGAGAGCTATTCATCAGAATGAGATGGATGAGTTTAACTATTCAACGGTCTGTTGTGCTGATGTCTCTTATGAGTTTCGAAAGCGAAAACTCCCGAATGTCAACTCAATGCAGATTAAAAGCATTGTTCAGCGTCTTGGGCAGCAGCAGCTTAATCATGCCATTCATGAAGCCCTCTTAGTCGGTTTTCTTGCAAGTAAGGGTCTACAAAAAGAGTTTGATGAGTTTCAGATTGACATGCTTTCTTATTTATACTCGCAGGCTCCAAATGATCTTGAGCTTGTTCAAAAGGCCGTCTGTCGTCTGGGTTTAGTTCAAGATAATGCATACCTTATGCCATTGCCTCTAAGGTCTCTCCCTGCGAGCAATCGAAATCTCCGCCCAGATCCCATCAATCCAGTTATATAGCACAATAGGCCACACCAGTGGCCTATTGTTTATTTGGGAGGCTCAACATGATTGATAAAATTTCTCAGAAGGAATTCAATCTTATTTGTGACTATTGTGAATCTGAGTCGGAAGATTCCCCGTTTGATTCATTTACAGATGCTGTAGAGTTTAAGCGTAATCATGATAATGGCTGGCGTTCAGTTCAAAATAAGTGCACTCAAGAATGGTCAGATCTTTGTCCATCCTGTTCCTCGCATATAGAAATAGTGGAGAAGATGTTTGGTATTCCAAAGGAAGATATGCAGCCGACAAAGCGGTTTAATCCATTCTTTAATACGGCGCTAAAGAATGATTAACATCCACACAATCTATTACACCTATCCTTTCCAACCTAACGCCCACCCACCCACTCATCCAAACTCCCTACACCATCCACCTACTACATTAAGGCATTGCTTACCCCTATTGATTATTGAGGTGTTAAATGCAATTATATTGCCCAATAATACAGCAGCTTATGGGAGATTGTTGTACGGAACGTGATATGGGCCGTTGTCGCAAGTCTAATTCATGGTGTATTGCAAGTCAGGTTTCTTCAGAAGATGAAGAGACCTTAGATGAGGAAGAGAGCGAAGGGTAGCTCTATTTATCATTATGGCTCGTTCTAATCTTGCGGCATTTTATAGGTCTCTCTCATGGAATGAGATGGTTGGTCAACAAGAATCTATAGCAATTTTACGGGCTATGGTAGAGAAAGATTCTGTTCCATCAACTATAGCTCTACTTGGTCGATCGGGGTGCGGTAAGACCAGTTCCGCGAGGGTATTTTCTCGTGCATTACTTTGTGATCATCCAGATGCAAAATCAAAGCCATGTAATATTTGTCCATCGTGTAAAAAGCATCTTCAAGATTCATCTGTCTCTTATAAAGAGCTTGATTCAGCTTCACTTAATATAAATGATCTCCGTCAGCTTAAACAAGATATTTACTATAAAACTACAAAATACAAGGTTATTGTCCTTGATGAATTTCATGCCATAGCACGTTCCTCGCAATCAGTTCTTCTTAAAGTTTTGGAAGAAGCTCCCCCCGGTGTTGTGTTTATGATTTGTACTACCGATCCCGAGAAGGTTCTTCCAACTATTCTTGGTCGTTCCGTTCAATTGTACTTTTCTCCCATTGACCCTACAGAGCTTGCAAAACGTCTTGAAGTAATCTGCAAAGCAGAAGGAATTAAGTATGAATTCAATGCCCTTGTTCAAATAGCTCAAATTTCAAATGGCCAGGCTCGCGATGCAATTTTCTCTATTGAGAAACTTAATCTTCTTGACTCTTCCTTATCTGGAATAACTCAGGCTCTTGTTCATCAAGTGTATGGCGATGCCTCCGACAAGGCCGTTCTAAATCTTCTTCTTGCTCTCCGTACAAAGCCGTCGTTCAAAGAAGAGTTTGATATCCTTATTAAGTCAGCGACCCCCTATAAATTCGTTTCTGAAGTATATCGTGTTATCACCAATCTTACGTACATTCATTTACATGCACCGCACACGGTTCCAGATGTAACTCTTCCGCTCTACTTAAATATTCTTAATTCATATGGGGAAGATCTTTATCGTCTTATTCGTTGTCTTTCAGAAGAGGCATTTAGTAGATTCTATAGTGTAGAGTCTCTCTTTATCTTTCTTCTATGGGTGCAGTCAGAAATAGCCCTCAAGCAAGGCCAAGAAGTATCTCCACTCAATTCGGTTGAATCATTACATCAAGCAAACGCATTTAATGCCGCTATTCAAAATGAATCACAGAATTCTATTCAGCCATCTACTCCACAAGTTCAGCGTTCTACTCCGTTCTCAACGTCCGAGTTATTCGGGAATTAGTTTTGTATTTATTACTATCCTATGTCTATTCCATATACTTGTTATAAAGATCATGTTGTGTATCATTTCCTGCCCCCTATTGGTGATGTGTCTCTTCCATTTGAATGGCGTAGGTTTTTATCGGCTGAGGTATTAGAGTATAAAATTACATTAAAGTCTTTTCTTGATGCGTTACATATAACGCATACTGCATTTCTTAAGCGAATGAAGAAAGTGCCAGAATTTATGGAATGGTATTCTGGATATCCTCAACGCCGTATTCACATTGAGTCCACGGATCAATCTGTACGTAATTCTCGTATCAAAAGTAGTTGGCAGAGTAAATCAGCGGAGGAGCGTCAAGAAGTGTCTCTCAAGCGTCGCTCTTCTAATCTTATTAAGTATGGTTGCGAGAATGCTGTGACATCAGAGATTGTTATTCAGCGGCGTATGGCCACCATGTTATCAAAGTATAATGTTTTATCCCCTTCTAAGATTCCCGGGGTGCGTGAGGCACAAGTGGAAGCCCTCATGCAGTCGTATGGGGTTGATGTCCCTGCTAAATCTCCTGTCGTCAAGGACAGGATCAGGGCCGCTATTAAACAGTCCTCGTATGCGGCTATTCAGGCTTCAAAGTTTTCTATCCGTAATGGCTGTTCTCAAGCAGAGCTTTTAGCCAATGAGCTTGTAAAGAATGATTTAGTTCTTTGTGAGGGGTCTGTTCTTCCTAGCAACCTTCTTGGCACATCCTATTTTAAGTGTCTTCACAAAGCCTGTGGCAGGGTATCTGAGTTTAAGACTTATGTTGACAAGCCTATAATTTCGGCGTGTCCGTATTGTTCATCGAATCATACAAAATTTGAGCAGCGTCTTCGAGTATACTTTGTTGATCGTGGGTTTTCTGTTCCTTCTCCGAAATTACCAATTTCAGGCCATGGGATAGATCTTTACTTTGAGGATTTTGGCATTGGATTTGAAGTTAATGGTGGGTATTCTCATTGTTCTCCTCTAGAACCGGTTTTTCTTTCTAAGAATGGTCTAATAGATCCAAAGCCGAGGCTTTATCATTTCAATAAGACGTCAGAAGCCCTATTGAATAACATCCGTCTATATCATTTATGGGAGGATCATCTTTCCTTTGAGTTAGCGGCATCGATTATATCTTCTAAGCTTCGTATTTTAAATGTTTCGTACTACGCTCGTTCTTTGAAAATTAAGGCGCCTTCTGTTCAAGAACAGATTTCTTTTTATTCTCGCAATCATGTTCAAGGGTATGTTCGTTCATCCGTTTCATATGGACTATTTTATGGAGATTTTTGTATTCAAATGATATCCTTTGTATTGTCCGGCACTTTAGCTACTCTTGTTCGCAACGCCACCTCCCTCAACACACAAGTCATCGGTGGCTTCACCCGCCTACTCCACCATTCCATTAAAGAGCTTCGTTCAAAGGGTATTAAACAAATTGTAACCTATGTCAATCGTGATTTAACCCCGAAGTATGAAGATTCAGCCTATTTTAGGCATGGGTTTCAGTTAGTTAAACTTTGCTATCCTACTCTGAGCTATTACTCTAGACGTTCTAATCCGCCTTACTGGCTTGCCAATTCAATCATTAATCGTCGGCGTCTTCAAAAACACCTTCTTCCAAAACTCTTTCCACAAACATACGATCCAAATCTCACAGAACAGCAAAATCTAGCCCTCGTTGGAATCTACCCCATCTATAACTCCGGCACTTTCACTATGAAATTATTACTAACTTAGTATATCATTTTAATGGTTTCTACTTCTCTCGAACATTATGTTACGGATGATTTATCCCTTAAATTTTATTTGTGTCGCTATAGATATGTCATCCCCATAGATGAATTGATCTATGAGCTTAACCTTAAAGGATTTCATGACTTCAAGTTTCTATCGTATAATCAAATGGTCGAAGTTGAGGGCTACTTTCTTCTCCATTTCCCAAAATATAAACGATTTTCATCTCCTTATATTAAGGTAGAATCTCTAGCCTCTCAGATACTTGTTAATCAAATGTTTCAATCTCTTAAGAAACTTGCAGGTGACTTCTCTGTTGGCTCATGTGTGTGTGATCCAAATATCTTTCGTCACTATCCGGCTACAATTGTAGATATTGTTGGTCGTAAAGCCCTTCTTGAATATAAGTTTAATCTATTTCCCAATCGCTCTTATTTTATATGGTCCCCCCTTTCATCCTTAGGTCTTGCTAAGCCTGAAGATGCCGTTATGTAAGTATTTAAGTTTAATTATGCTTACAATGTTGGTGGATTTTTCAAATCTTTCTTATGCTAGTGCTTTTGGTTTTAAGAATTCAACATATGAGCTTAATCTTACACAGGGTGTTCTTTGTGTTCTTCAAGTATCTCGGCGTCTACATGTGGATCGTTTGATCTTTTGTCTGGATACTCCTCGTATTCAGCCATCTCCAAGATTTTCGATTTATCCCGAATATAAAGCAGGTCGTGCTACCCATCTTCCGTCTGAAGCAGTCTCATTTTCTATGGAATTCGTATCGAAGCTACCGGTATTTGTGGCATTTGCCCCATATTTTGAGGCTGATGACTGTATTGCCTTCCTTACAAAAGCGGCGATGCGTTCAGGCTCCGATGTTCTTATATGGTCGAATGATCGCGATATGTTCCAATTTCTTACAGATAAGAAAGCGTCTCCAAAAGTTCTACAAACAAAATCACTAGGCTCTAATGTAGAGTATTGGGATGCTTCATCTGTAATGGAAACTTTTGGGGTTTCTCCTCAGAACGTTCCTATAATGAAAGCCCTTTGTTCAGATCCATCTGATAATATTAAGGGAATTCGAGGCCTTCGTAAGGATGTTGCAGCATCTCTTATTTCATACCACGGCACTCTCGAGAATATTTTAGCAGATTTAGACTCAGCACAGCCATCCGGCCGCCACTTTCTTACAAGATCGGGCTCAAAGGTAACTGATGCTTTTTATAAAAACTATCTCTCTTCTAGAGATATTCTTCCTATTAATCTCCGTCTTGCTACTGCCCCGTTTGATTCTCTTAGAGAAGAAGATCTTCAAGTGGTTGAATGTAAACTAGATAGCAACTACTTAAACAATCTTGATATTCATGGCAATATTTTTAGCCTTCCGCAGTACGCTGATTACCTTATGTCCATTAAACACCCTCTAGATGTTTCTCAATTTTCGGCTCAATTTAAAGCTCCAGATGTTTCATCTTTTGTTCCATCGTATTTTAATTCGGATCCCATAATACCATTGTAGAATATTCTTTTACTTCTAGTTATCTATTCTTATGCCTCGATTTAAACGTCCAAACTATAACATTATCAATTGTGGCGACGCTATTGAAGATTTTGGTACTGTTGATGATACCTTTGTTGACGAAGTAATTGAAGAAGCCGATGTAGTTTCTGGAAGGGAGTTAAATAAAGGTATTGCTATTTCATATAACTTTTTAGCCCCGGAAGCCATTAAAGATGTTCTTGATATTGCAATGAACTCTCTTAATTTTTCTATCAAATACATTCCGTCGTCTTTGTTCTTTGATCTTACTTTATTTGAGAATTTCTTTTACACTTTTCTTTCTTTTGAAGAATCAGAGCTTTGCTACTTTACTTTTAGACAGTTTCCAGTTCAAGCAATCAGTGCATTCACAAACGTCTCTATAGCTGCCCTTACATATCGCCGCCGTAGAATTCGAGATAAATTTGATAGCTTTGTAAAGCGGGTTATTCCACTTATTAAGTGTTTTGACAAACATTCCGATTTATTGAAGGATGTTTTATCTCATGAGAATTTCTTTTTCCTGAAGTTAGCAATCTCTCGTATGTCGAAGTCTGTTTTTTCAGAACCTCCCTTTAATTTATCGATTGCATCAACTACCACGAAGTTTAAAGAGATTAAATCCATCTTACAAAGAGATGGTCGCTTCATAGAGCTTGTTAACTCCTTGTCTTTACACTTTTCTTTTGGCTCTCTTGGTCGTGAATTCTACACCTCTAAATCCACTAGAGTATACCGGGCTCTTATAGGCCGCTATGGAATCTACTCTATTCAATCAATAAGCATTGTCTCTCAAAGTTATTTTCCTCACTGGCTTTCATTTTAATTCCAATTTTCTATTTATTCATATGGCTAAAAATTATTCTATTGATGATTTTTCCACTTGGCAGGAAATGCAAGAGGATATTCGTCGAAAAGCAGATAAAGATCCTGAGCGTGCTCAAGCCTTACTTGAGGCATCGGAGAAATATGAGGAAGATAAACGGTCAGAGGGTCGTCGTGAACTCATAGTTGAAAAACTTGATGAATCTCTCCGGGAATTGGGCATTTAAGCGGGTAAATCTATGTCCTTCATAATTCAATTAGTCTGCGTCATTCAATTCTCATTTAAAGCTTCGATATCATTTTATATTCGTAATCCTGTTTTGTTTTCACGTTCTATTGTGTATCGTGTCTTATCGGGTAAAGAGATACTTTCTTTATCAAGGCTTGAGTTTACCTCGGCTAGTATTCTTGAGTATAAGCTATATGAGAAGTATTGCTTGGAGCATTTGTCAGATTCATTTCGTTATAAGTTTTTGTTTGTTATTTCGCGTTGCATTTGCATGATTTTACGCTTTTACAATTATCGATTACATTTACTTCATCTATTGGTCTTGTTTTCAAAGCATTTTTTCTTTCTTGGTAATCTTGAAAGAAGGGTCCGTGTTCGAAAAACATTCGATTTATGCTATAGTCGTCTTCATCCAGTTCTTTATTTAATTATGTCAGATTCTGCACGACTAGAAATTATGAGTTCTCTTCGTAATTTGTCATTTACCGCTCAGCCCCTATCTAGGGCATTTTTATATGGGGTTCTTAAGATCTCATGCTCAGTTTTTTCTCTACTCAATAAGTATAGAATTTAATTGTTTTATTTATATGCAAGTTCCTTTTAAGGAGATTTAATGTTCTTTACTTATAAAACTTTTATTAAAGCATGTTCAGATGTTCTTACCCCTGTGCAAGTGGATGAGTATATAAAGAAATATGACAAGGTAGCAATTCGTGTTGCAAAGCATGCTGCCCAAGAGGCGGGTGTTCTCGATGATCTTGACGATCTTGTCTCTCAGTCTCGTTTTATTTTATTTCGTGCAGCGCGAGTTTTTGATCCAGATAAGAATCCAAACTTTGAACTCTTTTTTGTCAATCTTGCAATGCGTGAACTTGCGGCGCGAGCTAAGTCTATTCAGACGAAGCAGAATCGTGCTGTCTCGCTAGAAAAGCCCGTAGGAAATTCCGATGATGGTGAGTCGAAAGTTCTCGGAGACTATCTTGAGTCTGGTGATTTTACTCGTGATCAGGAAGTTCGTGAGGCAAAAGAGATTGTTAAAGAAATTCTTGCTGATATCGATCCATTGGGTCGGTATGTTCTAGTTCACAAGTTTGGGCTTAATGGCGAGAAGACGATGACCAATGCAGAAATTGCAAAAGCAAAAGGAATATCTGTAACTGGGGTCATATCTGTCTTTAATCGCGTAAAAGCGTTAATGGGCTCTCGTGCTGCTAGGTATGGTTTTTCTTCATCAGTTACATCGCATATTTCTTCAAAGTGCCTTGCTCTCTCTACTTTGTGTCATACAGCATACCTAACAGGTATTCAAGCTCTTCCAAATGCGGTTTCATCCTCTCGGTTTTCTGTGAAACATCTGTCAAATGATTCTTTTCCAAATGCAGTAATCACGACGACTTTAGGTCAAGAACTTCTCCCGATTTCCGTTGGTGATGAGGTCGACATATCGGGGGATCTTTTAACCCCGTCTTGTATTCAAGTCGTATCTGACTTCACAAATAAGTTTGCATATGCCCTCCGCTCAATTTTGGCCGCATTTTCCTATACCAAAGAAATTCAGTGTTCCTCTTTATCAAGAACCCTTCAAGCTTACTCAGACACTCTATTGGATGTTTCACAGAATTGTCACGATTCGGAGTGTTATGAATTTTACCTCTATTTGAGGTATCTTCCTCGTCTTTTTGCTACCTGCGTCAACTCAGAGGAGTATCACATCGATGATGACGCCTTTAACTGCGCAGGTCTTTCAAAGGGCAATGAAATTGCACATTCTCTTAACAAAGTCTTTTCAGTACCGTCCATCGAGTGGTTTTTTGATAAGATTCTTCAAGTCAAGAACTGTGTTTCTCAAAATAAAGAAGCAGCTCAAGTTCTTTCTCTTACTCCTAATCAATTTATTGATTTATGGGAATCGTTTGTTAATTCAGCTAAACATCAGTCTTCGGCAATTGAAGTGCTTTCATCTTCAATTTCGAAAGTGGATCCTCGCATCTTATCAAAATCATCGGCTCTTAATATTTTCCAGAGTTCTTTGGCGTCAGAGCAATCTTGGGCAGAGGATCTCTTATTGTCAATTAATTCATTGGAGTCGTAATGCCAGAAGAGAAAGAGGATGAAATAATTGATTCTCGTGCAAATCGTGAATATTCAGATAAAGCAGCCTATTTTAATGATGTTAAGCAGCGTCAAGCTGAGCGAGAGTTTCGCTCATCTGCCCCTCCGCAGACATGGGTAGTTCGTCAGCAATCTTCATCTTCAGTAGGCTCTGCTCCGGAGTCGTTCCTTGAACGCACCGCAAATTCTTGAGCCAGATCCGGTATCTCCTTTATATCAACTTCCTGTATCTTTAATCCCTTCTATTCGGGATTTATTAGATTTTTCTACTCCCGAGCCATACCTTCCAGAACCTGTTCCTCCGCTTGTTTCGCCAGCTAATGTTTATGAAGACGTTCTTCAAGCCCTTCTTGAGGAGTTATCCTCGCTTAAGGCTATACGTCAGCGTGCTGAGCAAAAAGGTTCAATACAGGCGGCAGTCATTGCCTCTCGCAGGTCAGCAGTAGCCTCTTCTATTGCCAATATTCTTACAAATGCGGCTGCACTTCAGAATAAAGAAAAGCTCATAGAGGTTATTGGTCAGAAATCTTCTGAGCTTATTATAAATGCTATAAAAGCCATTATCCCCACTTTCTTTTCAGATGAATCCTTACAGGTTCAATTTCTTGTTCAGCTATCTCGTAAGCTTAGTAATTTCAACTCAGATCTCACTCAGCAAGTTAATGAAGTTTTTCAAAATAAAACGCAGATGAAGTAATTTAGTCATGTATTTTCTAATATGAAAATTATAACTTTATCTTCAGAATTGAAGCTTCGTAATCAATCGGGTAAGGAACTTGTTATTCCTCCGGGCCGTCAGATTGGTATTGTTTCTTCTGCGGCTCAGACGATTCGTTCTAAATCGAATGGTAAAACAAATCAATTTTTATCTTCTCAGGGTTCGGGAGTGGTTTCTACTCTGTTTTACCAGGGCGGTGAAATTTCGTTCAGTGCTATTGATGACACTCTTGATGGGGTAGATGTAAAAGCTACTCTTGAAATCCGGGGTTCTTTGGAGATCCCCGAGGGTGCAAACAAACAAGAAATGATTGATAAGATTACATCCACTTTAGATTCAATTCTTAAAGAGAATGGATTTAAGTCTCCTGTTGTTGAGGCTGATGAAACGGATGCTGCTATTGATGAAGCACTTGGTGCATCGTAAGTCATGCATCATCTATTTATGATGTATGGTTCGTTATTCAAAGCTTTCTTCCCGGTTAAGTGAAGCTATCCGTTTTTCTAAGCGTCAGAATAAAGTCTTTTCTGATTATAAGTATCTTGAAGATCACTTATCAAAGGAGGCTGATAATCGTTTAGTTCAAATTATATTTACTGATGCGCTTCATCAACTATCAAATAAATTGCATCTTAATGTTTATCTTTCATCAGAGCTATTTGATTTTTTATCTAATACTCCAATTTCTAAATCTATTCACTTGTCGGATTTAATCCTTTCATCTCTTCCTGTTAACTATCTTTCAGATTTGTATTGTAGTAAGCTATTGCTTCCTTCCTATTGGGCATCTTCCTTTCTTAAGCAGTTTGATTACTCGCATCTATCCACGGAAGATGTAAAATATAAAGCGTGTACAATAATTTTTCATGTAGAGAATTGCAAGTATTCAATGCTCTACTATTGTGGTTATGTAGATTTCTCTGAGTCTCTTCGCACTGTTATTCCCGCGTTTACGGACAAGCATGCCAGCAATATTTTATTTCGTCATGTGTTTTGTATGCCAAATAGATCAGATGAAGACATTACCAATTGTCGAATGGGTCTTGCCCCATTCACTGCTTTATCAGATGAGCCAGATCCATTCTTTCGTGCATTTGTTAATTTTGTTTACTATATTTCAGCCTTTCCAGAATGTTATAAAGCAGGTCTTCCAAAGAATTCCTCTTTTGATAAAGTAGCATCTATATCAGGTAAAAATTATCTATTGACTCCTCATAAATCGGTTGTGCAATCTACTCGTTCTGTCTCTTCCGTTAAGATGCATTTCAGAAAAGGTCATTGGCGTCTTCTTAAATCTCCGCACTATAAAGCCGCTAGATTTAAGACTTTGTGGATTGATGCTATGGTAGTCAATCGTGACTCTGAGGAGCCCTCTATATGACATACGTTCGACTTCAGTCGCATTTCACATCCACTAAGATGGTCTATATTGTTTTTCATTCCACAGATTTAGATGGTTGGGCTTCTGCAGTCCTTGCAAAGAATTATTGTGAGTCTGTTAAGCTCAAGTATTCGTTTGTTCCATTTAATTATTCTGATAATAGCAACAAAGCGATTTGTCTTTTATTAGATAAGTCTATTAAATGGTCTAAATTAAATCGTCAAACAGTTTTCTGGTTCGTGGATTGTTGTCCACTTCCTAGTATGATTGAAGATAGAGCACATTCCCTGTTTACTTCATTTGTTAATTTTCTCATATGTGATCATCATACTCCCGCTTTGAATGCTCTGGAGAAAGTTGTTGAAGCGGCATCCTTATCAGATTCTCGAATTTATTTTGAGAACCGGTTCAAGGCGTTAAATAAGCGCTCGGGCGTTAATCTTACATATGAAGCAATAAATGATAATCAGCTCATCCCTAATGATTTTAATTTCCTAAATCTTGTTTCTGTGTATGATACGGGTCAATCTAAGCACCGCTTATTTCGTAAAGCTCTTGATCTTCAGTCATCTATAGGTCTTTGTAATCGTAAATGGCAAAAGATGATTCCTCATGTTGAGTGGCTTTATTTTCTTGAAAGAGAAAGCTTTATCAAATATCTTTCTAAATTTGAAGTTGTATCTGACTATGTTATTAACTCTTCTAATGGGTTACTTGCCAGTGCTGCTAAACATGAGTTTTCTATTGAAGTTAATGGCCGCAACGGGCCATGCACTGCGCTTGTAGTCAACGCTCCCGGACTTTCTACTCTTTATCCTTTAAAGTATAATAGGTGCGGTATTGATGTAATAATTGCGTATTCAATTAAGGAAAGTAAAGAAGTCCATATTAAAATCACTTCTACATCAAGTCGATTTAAATATTGTCATTTTGTTGCCCAGCAAATATTCCAAGGCGGGGGCCATCCAATGGCTGCCGGTGCATCTTGTTCTTTAACACAATTTGTTAAGTTTTTGAAAGATACAAGAATATGTACTTAACTTACTACACCCACTCTTTCCAACCTAACGCCCACCCACCGCGTAACGCGAACTCCCTACACCATCCACCAATATAATAAGGCATTATTCTCATCTATTAATTTATAGGAGTGTATCATGTATTATATTCAATTACCAGAGGGTAAGCGTTATTTTAAGACTTTTGCTTTATTGCATACTTTTATGATTCTAACTGGTCTTCAAGGAATGTGGCGGATAGGTTATGAGCCTTGTTGATTTTGTTTGTTGATTATTTGGTATGGAAATCTTTTCATTATCGGAGGATAAGGACGCGCCTACAGAGGCGCTTTTTTCCTACTCCGGCAGTTTATGCAGCTCCTGCTTTCCGCTATTTTGCAGTTTTCACTGATCAATATACTGCTCTATTTGACAATCGTAGTCGTGGCCACGCAATTTTATGTATGCGTAATGCAGGTCCTCAAGACAGGATAATTAAACGCTCAGTTCAAGTTCGTCATCTTGTTGATGTAACCGATCGAGTTGATAATACAATCTTTACAATCGTTTCTAAGTTAATCTCTGAGCATAAATCACAAGTTAAATTTGAAGCTGAGGTTCCATCTAATTTATTTGAAGCCCTTAAGATATCAGGCGCATCACGGCCAAGCAATGAAGTTAATGATTTAGGCTCTCCAGTATCATTAGCAATCTCCTCCAATAAAGAAGAAATTAAACAAGTTCGAGAAGAAGCTAAAGGCCTTTTATTTCAGTGTCAGAGCATTATTTTTGCAGATCCCTCTAGACCCTCGGTAGAGGAAATGATGCAATTCCAATCGGATGTAATTTCTCTATTTGAACTAGCCGTTAAGAACAATATGAATGTCTCCAACACTGCTTTTACTCAAATTCGTAACATTTTAGCTAAGCCAGCTAAGAATGCTATTTTCTCAAAGAGCTTAGATTTACAAAAGCCTCTCATTATTCAACAGGGTCCTAAGGATAGTGACGGTAAGATGTACTTTCGATATACTCTTGGGTATCTTTTGAACTCGGTTTATTCCACTTTAAGTAGTTTAGCTTCCATTAAGGGAGGCATTCGTAAAGCAGATGTTCTTATCGGCACCTCTCCTCCAAAGGAGAGATCTGCTCAGCGTCTAGTTGTTTTGGATGATCCTGAAGTCTTATCAAAAGTAACTCCGCAAGATCTACAAATTCCGGGGCAAGTTGAAATAATGTCTCAAGAGGATAAATCTCGTGTTTCTTCAGCAGGTCTTGATTTTAAGTTTGGTAGGAATGGGTTCTACTATAGGGTAGTCTCTCCATCTTTGTCGGGCGCTCGTTTATTATATCACGGTTCACGCAATCAAACATACCCTTCTATAATTCAGCAAGGTTTTCGTGTGGGCACCTCTGGTATGTTCGGCGGCGGAGTGTACTTCGCTCAGAGGCAGATAAATCTCTTGGTTATACAATGGGCCGCAACATACGTTTCTTGCTTATTTGTGAAGTTGCTTTAGGCCACTACTTAGACATTTATGGCAAAGATCGCGCTATTGGAGCTAAGTTTCCTAATTCTGGAGCCCAAACGAATCTTAAGTGGCTTAAATCTCATGGTTTTGACTCCGTCTATGCTCTAAAGGCCGTACTCTCCGTAGAGATGAATTCATAGTTTATTCACCTGCACAGTGTGTACCTCGATTTCTAGTATCAGTTGGAGAGGGTAAGGGCCGCTGGACGTAATTGTTTAATCAACCTTCTATTTATTATTCATGGCAGATCAATATAGTTCCGTAACTGATGAAATAGAAACAACCGAGCAAGATTTTAATCGAATTAAGTCTGCCCCGGATGCTCAGAAGCTTAAGTTCACATACCGCCGTAAAGAACAAGGCACGAATTCATTAATGACTCCGGAATCTTGGGGCTCAGATTCTATTGGTTACTCCGTCACAAAGCACGTATCTCCAAAATCCGGTAAAGCGTATTATTATAAGTCTCCTTTATCTGGCGTTAAAGGTGTCGGCATCCTCCAGCCACCGAAGGTGTATGAAAAAGACGAATGGAAAGATCCATCCCATCCTGGGTGGAAAGATCCAAACTGGCTTATCCAACAAAAGTTGGATGGGGAGCGAATCGCAATAAATATTGGCTCAGGCTCTGCTACATTTTATGTTCGTCATCGTGCATCCTCGGATTTATCTTTTGGAAAGATAGCAAATAAAGACAGTATCCTTAATAATGTTTTTAAGTTTCCGCCATCTCTCGCTGGCACTATTCTGGATGCTGAAGTATCTTATGATGTCAACGATGCATGGAAAAGATTTGTTGGTGGAAAATCTGGCTATAGAGATGATGAGGCTGTAACGAATCCGCTTAATGCTATTACAAAGGTTCTTCAATCAGATCCTGAGCGTGCTTCAGCTTATATCAAAGCATATGGAGAGCCGTACGCCGGTGTTTTTGACGCGTATGCCTATAAGGGTCAGGACATTACAGAGCTCCCTTATAAAGAGCGCTTGCATTTTGCAGAGCAGGCAGTTAAAGAAATAAATGATTCTAAGGTATTTGTTATTCCGTCTGTTCCAAATGATCAAAAGTGGCAGTACTTTCAGAAGCTTCTTGCCGAGGGGCATGAAGGCATCGTCATCAAAGATTTAAATGCAAAATATGGTGGGGATTCTTCAAATACAGGCATGGTTAAAGTAAAATCTTCTAGCCCTGATATTGACGTTTTCATTGTTGGTTTTGTAGAAGGTCAAGGTAAATTCTCAGGCACTGTTGGTGGTCTTACAATGGCCACTAATCTTCGTTCATCTTCGGGTGAAATTCGTACAGTGGAGTGTCAATCAGTTAATGCTGGTACAGAGGCTCAGCGTGAGTGGTTTAATCAGCATCGCAAAGAAGTTATTGGCCTGTGTTATACAATAATTGGGCAGAGGTATTCTAGTGGTAGGGGTGCTCTCTTACAGCATGGTCGTCCTCGTGACGGTCTAGCGCATCCGCGTTTGGATAAATCCCCTTCTGATTGTTTTGTGGATGAAGCATCGGTTCCAAAAGATATATGGGCCAATGCATGGAATCTTCCCACTGTTTCTCTTCCGTCAGCATCGGCAGTTGATACTTCGACTATTCCACCAGACACTGGTCTCCAACAACAACGTGCAGCTGTCAATGCTCCGGGTCAGCGTACAACGGTTGGTACACAGCGTGTTGACTCTCCTGCCCCACAACCTGCTATGGTTAAGTCTGTGCCCATTTCCCCGGCACCCATGAATCCCTCATCAGGGATTAAACTAGATGCAGATGGCCTTCCTTCTTCTAATCAGACGATTCAATACCGTGGGCGTCCTTTTAAGGTATCCTATTCAGCTAACCCAGCGAATATTAATGGCCGTGTTCTTACTAATCCTGATAAAAATACCGCTACTTGGGTTGGTGCTGACAATCTCCGAAAGTTTGGCAAATTTTAGGATAGTAAATACTCTTTCTTTTAAAGTTTATTTGATCCAAGTGATTATTTATTTGACATGGTAGATCGTTCTTATCATTTTGATTACGTTAATTGGCGATCTTTTATTGGGGGTGATTTAAGCCTTCTCAATAGGGATAAACTTAAGGCTTTACTTGCTAGTAAAGGATATCACAATTTTAGACATATGCTTAGTCGGCTCAATAAGCAGTCTGAATTTAAAGTTTGTTATGACAAGGTTAATTTATCAGGTAAAGACGTTTTTAAGCAATTAATGGAATCTGAAATGGCTTATCTGGCGATCATTCCAGAGAAATCCCTTGGTAGTAAGAAGTTGCTTATTCAGTGGTTTTTGGACAATGTTAATAAGTCTGGGTATAGTTGGTATGTTAAGCGTTTATGTAGTGCATCCCCTTCGTTTAATGAATTATATGCGTTACTTTCATCTGTAGATGTTCGCCGTCGTGCTTTTTTAGATATTTTTCCGTCTATTTTTGAGGCTGATACATCATGGCAGAAGTTGTTTGATATTGATGTCCTTAATAAAGTAGTGTCAGTTGCTTCTTTCTTGAAGAAGCATAATATTTCTGTTAATTCTGCAGTGAAGTCGCTTCTAGCAAGATCGAAGTCATTTGCATTGTTTTATGATAGTAAAGAACAAACTCGTATAAGTTTATGGCAAGGCGATCCTCTATTGAAGTGGTTACATAGTGACTGGAGAAGGGTATTTCCAGAAGCCGTTCTTAACAAGAAAATCTCTGTTAGGAGTTTCTTACTCTCTAAGTACAAAAGTGCAGACTCTATAATTGCATTTTTACGTAGTCGATATCCTGACTTCCGGGCATTTCATGATGTTAAAGAACAGTCTTTTATAGGTAAGGGAGTGTTTGAGCGCTCCCTCAAGGATCGTGCTTTTGAGGCAGGGGCTATTTCAGGCATTGTTTTATCAGATTCCTTTCCTACTAGTCAAAAAGATTCATCGGAATATAGAGGTGAATGTGCCTATTGTGGTTCTTCTATTAAGTATCATTTATATACTCAAGGCGGTAGGTGGGTTTTTGTTACTCGGCATAGGTGTTCTTCTAGGAAGAAAACGGGATCAACTCGATGTGAGGATTATTTATCTAATTTTATTCGTTCGATGGGTTTTGATGTTGAGGACTTTCGTTTTAAGAAGCCCTCCATTATCGCTGGCAGCGAAATTGATATTTATATCCCATCTCGCAAGGTCGGGTTTGAAATTGATGGTTTGTTATCCCACTGTTCCCCAATTCACCCTTGTTTAATGTGGTCAAAGGCTCCCTCTTTTATTGGTCCTAAGTCTTCTGGAAGGCATCGGCTTAAAACTCTTGAAGCTTTAAAGGCTGGGGTCTCTTTATACCATTTACCGGATTTTTCAGACGGCTCTTCAAAGAAGTCTTTAATTAAGTCTTTTATTGCTACTCATTTACATAGATATGAGAATGTCTTTAATGCCAGTCGACTATCTTTTAATTTCCATGTTGGGGCATCTCGGGAAGTATCGGATTTTTATAGGGTTAATCACTTCCATGGTCCCGCTCCTACTTCGTTTTCAGTTTCATTAAGCCTGTGTTCTTGTATTGTGCAGGCAGTGTCATTTAGGGTTCGCTCTAATTTTATTGAGTTAGTTCGTCAAGCTACATTGCAGAATACAAAAGTTGATGGTGGGTTTTCTTTGCTCTTTAGCAAAGCTCTTAATTTTATTAAATCTACATATCCGCATAAGATTCTTATCTCCTATGCTTATCTTAATTTTACTCCAGATCCGAATAAGTCAGTTTATTCACGCAATGGTTTTATCTTAGATGCTAAATATAATATTACTCATAGGGCAGTTTCTACGTACTTTTATGATTATGGTCTTGATAAGAAACTGCATTCTAGATTTCTCTATTCTACTAAGTGGCTGAAGTCCGCGGCTTCGAGTAGAATTTGTTCAAATAAGGTTTCAACTGAGTTTTATCCAGAATCAGAAATTGGGCAACGGTTTATTTACAATCCTGATATATCAAATCTTCAAAATCTCTACAAACTCCACATCCACCCATATTATGACGCTGGTTCTTGGAAGTATAGTTATGGGTTATGAGCTATTTAATAGTTAATGAAAGTTCTTTCGGTTAGAAATCCGTGGGCATACTTTATAATTTATGGCATTCCTCAAAGCGCTGTAGCTCCGTACCGGACATGGGGACATAAAGATGTAGAAAATCGCACATGGACTACAAAACATCGGGGCTCTTTATTAATTCATGTTCCTTCTAAACTTGATGTCATTGCTTTAAATCGGTTTGGTCTAACAAAGGATTTGTTTCATCGATTTACAGGTATCATTGGCCGTGTCAATCTTGAATCAATTTCACCCCCTACTGAGGTCGTAGTTTCTCCTTGGGCAGAGCATTGTCAGTATCGCTGGATTCTATCCGATCCTGTTTCATGCTTGCCTTATCCGATTAAAGGTAAGCTTGGCATATGGGACTTTGACGAGAATCTTCTTAATTTTAATATAAAGGAATAAGTTATGGTTAAAGAACGTTGTGAAGAAATACTTGATATTGGTCGTTCGGCCGCTCTTTCAAAGATGACTCTGCCGCGTTGCATTGAGAAGCAAGATATGTGTAACTTTACGCTGGCAGATCTTCTTGTTTTTCTTGAGGAAGAGGTATATGAGTGTCGATGTGAAGTCGTTGACTCCCTTAAACACGGGCTTTCCCAGTCAGTAATTGCCCGTATCCGAGATGAAGCCGCCGATATCATTGCTTTCGCATCTGGAATAACGGCTAAATGTAAGCAGCTATACGAAGCCCCCCAGAATCCTAATTTGTCTTGTTGCGTGAGTCGTGAAACCTCCGAGACTTCGTCGTCGATTTCGTCCGAAGCGCAAGCCCTACTATGAATGTACTTGCTTTTGCTATGCTTATGAGTTTCCGCATCGGTTTGGAGGAGGGTTTTGTAATGGCAGGCTACTTGTAGAAAGTTTCTGGGAGAGTTGTCAGTGCGGTGACTGCCAGTTAATTTCATTTGATGAGTGGGCAGGAGGGAAGTCTTGCCAAGTTCTTGATGGCGGCGAATCCCTCGAGTGCCCTCAATTCCAAGAGTTTCTTCGTATGAATGAGATTAGTGAAAAGAAGTTCCCTCGGAGATAATTTATATCTCCTATTAATTTTTGTAATGCAACTTAATAAGCTTCAGTTCTTATCTTATATTAAGAAACTTCCCGGGCATCCTGTAAACTCTAAGGGTGAGTTCGCTCCATGGGCGCTTATTTCCCATAAGACTAATAAAGTAATCTCTAAACATTCAAGTAAAGAGGGTGCTGAAAAGGCTCTTCGTAATGCTCATATATTTGGTGGATAAATATGAAAGTAATTCGTTCTATATCAGCCTCACCTACAGTTGATACTTCTGCTATCGCAACGCTTTTTAAGCAAGAGTATTCAGCTCTTCCTAAGCCTTATTCTACTCGGGCATACAATGCAATTAAAGATAAAGCAGTTTCAGCCATGAAGGCAAAAGGCCTTCCAGGTTCACAAGCAGGGCGCCTTATTGCCTCATGGATCTCCCAGCTTAATTCATCTCAATCGCCGATATCTTCTCCGTCTAAGTCCGCACAGCTTCCGCTAATGTTTTCAGAATTAGAACCAGATCTTCAAAAGATTGCCGACGAGCTTGTTGAAGAAACTGGAAAGCCTGCAGATGCCCCCACGGTATCAGCATCTCCTCAGAGCTCTATTAAAGTAGATGACCCGGCAGGCGTTCTCTTATTTTTACAAGAAATGGGAAAGCGAGGTCTCTATCTCGATGTTGATAAAGTTAATAAAGGTCGCCAAGAGGTTGAGCAAAAGATTTCCAGTGAAGTTTCATATTTCAATTCTTTGGGATTTAATCCGGATAAGCCAGCTGAAGTTGCAAATTACCTTGTTAAGGTTGCTAAAGTTCCGCTTGAAAAGTTTGGCAAGTCAGGCCGCCCTACTTTGGCAGAAAAAGAGCTTAAACTGTTTACTAAGTATTCTCCAGTTGTCCAGCGCGTAATTGATTATTCCAGTCTTAAAGCTCAGCTCAAGCTGATTAAGTCAGCACTTAACCATATTGACGATAAAGGGTTTATTCATTGGAATATGTCTGAGTCCTCTACTCGCTATCAGATGGATTCAATTAATCTTCTTGCTGCTGGTGATATTATTCGCGGCGCTACTATGGCATCTAAACCGGGTGAATCTGAGAAAGTGTTTATGGAAGTCGATCTTACGGCCGCTGATTATGCGGTTTTGATTTCTCGTTTAGGTGTTTCTGAGCTCATTGATATGTACACTTCTGGTATTGATGTTCACTCGCATAATGCCCGGTCTATGTTCAATTTACCTCCCGATGCGACTCCTTCTGATGTTCAACGTAAAATGGCCAAGGTAGCATTGTTAGCTGCTCAATATAAAAGAAGTGCCTACTCTATGGCTCGTGAGTGGGGCATTGATGAAAACGAAGCTCAAACCTTAATGGATAAAATGTATGCAGCTTCTCCATCTTTTAAATCTAAGTATGATGCTCTTTTTAATGAGATTCTCTCTACGGGCAAAATTGCTTCTCAAGGCGGTAAAACGTTCGATGTTATAAAAACTATTGAGAATGAATCTCTTCGAGGTGCTCAGGCCTTATCTTCAGCTATTCAACGTACAGTACTTGAGATTATGCAAGAGGCAATCATTTCTATTAAAAAAACTCTTCCAGAACACATAGAGCTTATATCGATGCAGCATGACGCGGCGATCTTTCGTTTGGATAATGATCCAAATAAAATTGATGAGCTTAAACGTCTTTGGGCGTCCTCTGTTAAATTAAATGCTTATGGCATGCCTCTGCAGTATAAATGGATTGGGCCATCAACTAATTATAATTTTTCTTAAATTAGTCACTAATTTTCTTATATGAAAGTATTAAGAACTTTATCGTCTTCTTTATCTGATGCGTCTGGTCAAGCAGCTCAATCAATGACGTCTTATGATTGGCTCACTGCAATCCGTCAGCATATAACGGATGAGCTCTCTACTATTAATAGTTATGCTGGTACGGTTGCTTTTCTTAGAAAGAATGGCACTCCTGATGCTACAAAAGCGGCAGATCAGGTTGAGCGAATTATTGCAGAGGAGCAGAATCACGTTGGTGAATTCCAGGCCATTCTCGAATGGGCATCCGGCGCGGAAGCGCTAAACATTCAAGAGGGTCACAAAGAATTCAATGAAGATCTCAAATCCGATAAAACCCCTGTTGAAGAAATACTTGATAAACCCTCTACACCTTCTGTCCCCTCCACAGATCTCGACATACCTGCCCCTCAGTCCGCCCCTACTGCATCTTGGTCTCCATCCCTCGATGACGCCTTTGGTGTTTAAGAATCAGATTTATTGGCTTATTTATAAGTATTACGTATCATTGGAGGTACATATATGTAGACAAAGTTTCTCTTTATTTTTCTTTCTGTTATGTTGTTTGCTCTGGTTGGGTGCAAAAAACCCACTCCGCCGTCAGGTATTCCGTTTGATCCGAAGGTGGATGACATTACAGTAACGTCCGATTCCGTTGTCGCTCAGACGGCGTATGCTAGGGATCTTGCATCTGCCAAAGCGGATCCGGCATTTGATTCTGAAACGGTCCCCACGCCGCTTGAGCAATATATTATTGATTATATTGCGGCTGAGATTGCCAAAGGCACATATGCCCAATATCTCCCGGATATTGCATTTACTGTAGAAATCTCTACATCATCTGATAAGTTTAAAGCCGTTGCTCTTTTTATTAAAGGTGCTGTTCCGCAGATTGAACTCTTTCATTACAAAGAGTAATCCAACTCTCTTTCTCTCTCTCAATATCTAACAGCCCGGGCCATTGGTTCCGGGCTTATTTTTTGTTATTCCAGTCCCTTTATCGTGTTACTCCCTTGACTACCTTTTGACATTCGGTTATTCTATTTATTAGTGAGGTATGATATGGATGATAATGGCATTTTTGATCAATGACATTTCTTTTTTAAAAGGGTATGATTTATTAATATCCTTTTCTAATGGTGAAGATAGAATCATAGACTTGTCTGATTCTTTTAATATACCAGCTGCTCTCAGATATGCTAATCCTGGCTCATTTCGTCAGTTCGATTTTGATAAATACTCTATTTGGTGGGGAGACCGTGATTCTGTTGATGCCATGGAAATAGGTAATGATTCTTTATATCGTTTATCTCTACCTGTTAGGGATATGCTCGAATCATACTCGAGTAAGATTTCTAACCTGTCTATGGCCACTGTCTTTGAAGACAAGCAATTAGCAGTACTGGGTAGAATAAAAGGTCAAGAGAATGAGCGTCCACACATGCGCATGCAGTATAAAGGCGATTGGTATAGAGTTCGTTTAGAGGATGGGGTTGTTTATAAGCCATCTAATGCATCTTCTTCGGTAAAATCCTTATTAGGCAAGTTAGCTATTGAGCATCGTTCAAAAGCAGTTGAGTTGTGGAATAAATGGAATCCAGACTGTCCCGCAGATCCAAACACAGGTAAATTCATTGATAGAAAAAGTAGAATTTGATAATGGCACCTCAAAGCGGTCCACTTTCGCAGCATCTTTCTGTTTAGTATAGACCTTTCTCTATTGTTATTCTAATTCGTTATTGTAGAGTAGCTTTATGTAGCTTCAATTAAGTAGCTCCTATTCTTCATTAGGAGGATACTGATGAATTTTACTAAGGCCATATTTGGTCAGCCGGGCTATATTGAAGGTTCACATTTGTACAGTTCTCAAATCTCTCCTGAAACTTTATTGTTGGGTGTTATATTTGAACGATGGGATATTCGATATGTTGAGAGATGCCTATCTTGCCATCAGCGTCGTAAAGAGGCGGAATTAGCTCATCAAGCTTACATCAAACGATTTGGAGAAACCGATGAAAGTTGAATTATCAGTTGAAGATCTTAAAAATCTTTCCTATGCTGTAGAAGTTGCCATTAAAGCAGGGGATCGTCGGTTTAAATTTGAGCGGACCTTTATTGATAATTGTGATCTTGTATGCCTTCGCCATTTATTCAAGTTTATTAATTTTCATAAAACTGTAGGCCACACTCCTTCAAAGAAAGCGCTCTTTCAATGGAATGCCCAAGAAGTAGAATACGATAACCGTCTAAAACTCCTTGACTAACCTTCTTGACACTTACCATAATCCATTCTATTCTTTACTTATAGAGGCATTATATGCAAATAAGAATTTTGTCATCTGCGGACATTCGTCGTGAGGTTTTAAGGGACGCTAAAAGTTATAATAATGTTCGTATTGAACACCTTCTTAAACTCTTTTATTATCGCCAAGATGAGCGTGATAAGATGGGCTGGATTCGTACGGTAACTAAGTCTCCGTTCACTATTGATCGTATGAAGGGAAATCATAAGTTTCCAAGTGCAAAAGATATTTATCACGAGCTCTGGCTTGTTAAAGCAGACATATTTTCCTCTATTGAGAAAGGTGCATTCCTATCATTTGAGGATATAACTGACTACCCTGTTCCTTCATCTACTTCTTCAAACTCATATAAGTTTTGTGAAGATTATCATAAATGGATGTCCGAATACCTCTCTACAAACGGCGTTATGGTACTCTCGGATGTAAAATCTGAAATTGATAGCCTATTGGCAAAATATCCAATCTGAATTATCAGATTAAGCCATTCTATTTATTAGTATTGGACGGAATAAAGCACCCGGCCGTGGCTCCGTTGAATAGGTAAAGACTTTAGGCTTCCTGGCTAATTGTCGACTTTCGAGTCTCTCAATGGCGGGTGGATGCAGGTCGATTAGCTTCCACTTCGGTGGGAGTGAAAGAGGCTCTACTTTAGCCGACTGGTTGGTAGGATTCCAGCGGCAAAGGCCCTAAATATCTTTACCTTGCCCGTAAGGGCGCGTTGTTCGTATGGTGCAGACTGCGGCACCAGGCCCTGCAAACGGATTCCCACACTTGATGTGGCTTGTCCGGGCAGGGCTCTTTTTATGTCCATGTGCTCTATTTATCTTCATGGATTTTATATCAGCCGTTAAATTAATGAAAGATACCTACAAAGATATTCGGCGTAGGCCCGGCCCACTAGAAGTTGTCCTTTGTTATGATGTAGAAGATGATTTAATTCTTCAGAAGTTTGGTAAACGCGAGATAACTAGTTCTCTTCATGTATCGGATGTAATGGCCGCAGATTGGGAACTTGTAGAAGGTCAGTAATTAAGCAGGAAGGGCGCCATGTCTAAAGATAAGATTGGTAGATATTTTTGTTATCAAGCTGTTGATTTACATCTTTATGGCGAGCTTTGATGGAAATTAAGGAGAGTTATTTATGAATATTCCAGCTTTGTGTTTGAAGCGATAGCAGAACCTCGATATGAAGATAATTCACATAGTTTAAGTTTAAGGGTGTCTCACGATGACTCTAATGAGTTTGACCCTGATAAAGAGCATTTCGATGACATGGATCGGCATCTCTTTCTTGATATTAAGTCTTGGAATCAGTTTGGTTATGATCATAAACAATTAGAGCCGTTAGTTAATAAGCGGCTTCGGATTTCTATTGAAATTGTTTATACCTAATTTCTCAGCCATATTATCTTTATGGATCCCTTGATTGTTAATGGCTCACCTAGATTAATATGCTCTGAATGCCGTCAGCTTCTCCCTTTATCAAGTTTTGTTGATCAGCAATCAGATTGTCCTATATGTCGTTCTTGTTCTGGGGTATTTTTAGTTGCTTCTCTTCCGCATAAGCCGCCTACTCCATCCAAAGCTCGTTCTCTTGTTAAGCAGACGCATACACCGGCTAAATCAGTCGTAGAAACGTATCATCGTGATCTTCCATTCGTGGCTACTTTTAAGAATCTTGTAACAAAGCAATTTGGAATGCGTTGTTTATTCACGAATTCATCTGATATTCAGATTCACCATATTCTTCCTTTTCACTCCAAAGGTCTTTACGATGCATATCGCATAGACCCTCTCAATGGCATACCTATATGCACTCTTATTCATAGTTGGGTCACATCAATGGGCGCTCTACATTACGTTAAATCATTCTTTGATCTTCTTGATTCTCGATTTTACACCAGTCATTCTAATTACCCGATCCCTCAAATTTATCAAAGATCTATATTTGAAGATCTCTATTCCGTTCAATTCAAGTCATTTGCATCTAAATATTTGTCAAGTATAATTTAATTGATTATTTATTAGAAATACTTTAAATAAGGAGTTCAAATTGTTGAAATTAACGGTAAAGCAAGCCTTTAATACTCAAGGTCAGCTGGCGGATGGTACTTATACTGGAATAAATTTCCGTGTCGGGTACTATGAATTTGAAGAAGACGATCAGGGCTGTATCATCATTAAGGGTTCTCATGTAAAGAAAGCAGCTATTGATGATGCGCTTAAAGCCGGGTGGTGCTATGAAGGTATTCCTCGCCCTGAAGATACTACGCCCCCTCCGGCTCCCCCGGCAGGCTCGACAGAGCCCCCTCCGGCTCCCCCGGCAGGCTCGACAGAGCCCCCTCCGGCTCCCCCGGCAGGCTCGACAGAGCCCCCTCCGGCTCCCCCGGCAGGCTCGACAGAGCCCCCTCAAGATCCGTTTGGCAAGCCGGTTGAGCCCGCGGCCAATCCGTTTGGAAATTAAATATTGGCCGACTAGCAATAGTCGGCTTTTCTATTAAAGGTGTGTATGGCAGAAAGTTTTGTTGCCCGTCGATGGACTGGTTTAGGATCTATAAATCAATCAACTATTTCTCTTGTTCATTTACATATTGTTCCTACGCTTGTTCAAAAAGTTAAGTATTTTAAGGATTCGCCAGTTAGGTTTAGGTATCAGCCAATAATTACAAAATTTGATAATCTTGTTCGTCGATTGGATATGCTTCGATTTACTCGCCCCGCAGAGTATCTTGTTGTGTTGGGAGAGTGCACAGAAGCTGTCTCTGAACTTCTTGTTCGTGCGTCTTTTCATAAAGAGCTTCCCAAGTAATTTATCTTTTAATTTTATTATATGAATGAGCAGCAATTACCATCACGAGCGAAAGCAATTGTTGGTAAAGATTCAGTAATTTCATGGTCATTTACTCCGTCGGGCATTCCTACTGATGTAGTTTCTCTTGTCGCCTGGTCTTTTTATAAGTTTTCCCCGCTTACAACTTCCGGACAAACTCCACTATATTCTGTTCTCCCGTCTGCTGTCAATCATATGGGGACAGGTCTATATCAGTGTGTTCTCCCAGCACAAGACTCTCCGGGGATTTTATTTGATGAAGTTTCTTTTATTCCGCCAACTCTAGGCCCGCCACTTATTGATGTAGGTCAAGTATTCATTGATCCTGCTCAGCCAATTCAAGATTTTAAATCTACTCAGGAGATGCGAGATTTTCTTCGCACACTTGTTCGTGATGCTGACCCTGAGCACCAAGCTCACTTTTCTCCACCGGATCTTCCTACAATTAATGTAAACTTTGACTTACGAAAAATGTCTCATCAGTATAATTGGCAGGAATGGGAACTTGATACGGCTCTAGTCTATTCTTCTATGCGAATGGCTAGCGTTCCTCCAACGACAGCGCCAGCTCTTGGAGCTCAATATCAATCGGACCCGTACACGTTATTTGGGTTTGCTCAAGTAACCGCTCTACGGCAAATGTTGTTCCATTTTGCAAGGGAATCGTTTGACTACTCAGTTGCTTCTCTGTCCATGACTCTCACTCAATTTGATAAATATCAGGCTATCCTAGACAAGCTAGAGGACTCTATTGCTGAGCAATACGCAACTGCGAAGAAGTTGGCTAATCTTTGTACTCGTGGTATTCTCAACCCTCGTCGTGCTTATTCCTCTAATCTCCCTGCCCGTGGCGTTCCTGCATCATCTAATCTTCGTCAGCGGTGGTTCTAAGAATTTATTAGGTATTTTGTTGCATGGTTCTTTAAAAAGCTCTATTTTAAAGTATGGTAGTTAGTACTCCAGACGGCCCCTTCACCCTCCCACAACAATGGCGCGAATTCCTCGGCCCCGACGTCCTCTCCTACCGCACCACCATTGCCGCTCGCTTGCGTATTTGGCTTTCTTTATATCCTAAATCTTCGATTTCTCATTATCTTGCTGCTATGCGGAAAGACCCGGGATTTGTTGAGTGGTATTCTAAAGTTTCCCAACATTCAATTAGCAATGCCAATCTTGATAAAGCGGCAGCGGTTGCAAAGCGGCGTGCTACTATACAAGCTAAATATTGTGGGTCTCCGATGAGTGTCCAAGGTATTAGAGAGAAAATGATCTCTTCATCTAAGGCAAGAAAGCGGACTTACCTAGTTGAAGGTAAGGAAATTCATATCCCTAGAGACTGGAAAGAGTTTTTAGGTCTTGATGTTCTTGAGTACAGGATTACCTTTAAGCAAAGATGCTATTTTCTTTCTACTTCTCCTCAGGGTATTCGTAAAATTCTTAATGAAGAAGCGGAATTCCGCGAGTGGTATGATCCTAAGAAACAAGAGAAGTTAGCTCAATCCTTTACTGATTGGGGAAAGCGTGATGAGAAAAGTAAGCAGACGCTTCAGCAGTCTTATGGGGTATCAAATCCAATGCAAGTTCCTGAATTTCGCCATAAGCTTAGGCAATCTAGAGAGGTAACTTATATTGAGTCTTATGGGCGTTCTTTTAATTCAACTATTAAAGAGCGGCTTTTATTTGAAGATATTTTTCCTTTTTACTTTCCAGAAGATTTTGTTTCAGATCGTCAGCATTCTGGGGTATGCCTTAGATGCGGCCACGTATTTACTTACCATTTTCTTTCTACTGGGTTTCCGTCATGCTGTCCTTTTTGCAGTGGCCACTCTACCAAGTACGAGCGAGCTCTTACGGATTTTATTGCTCAATATTTCCCGGAGGTTAGAAAGTCAACTTTGCATAACCATAGTAGTTTGGATATCTATATTCCATCAAAGGAAGTAGCGTTCGAAATCAACGGTGCGTATTCTCATAATTCTGGGCGAGGTATTGGTGATGATCCTCCAAAAGATTCTTTGTATCACTCCAATAAAACAACTCAAGCCTTATCTCAAGGAATAAAACTCTACCACATCTGGGAAGATTTTACTAATTTTGAATTAGCCAAGTCTATTATGCTCGCTAAGTTGGGTAGGTCGCTTACTAAGGTCTATGCGCGTTCCTTAGCTATTGCAGAGCTTTCCCGTGCAGATGCCCAGCGGTTTTATTGTAGGTGTCATGTCAAAGGTTTTGCAGATGCCCAGCGGCATTTTGCCCTTTTGAATGGCTCAGGCCCATTGCTATGCATGTCTTTTACTATGAAAGGATCTACAGCCACCCTCGTCCGCAATGCCACATCCCTCAACACACAAGTCATAGGCGGTTTCACCCGCCTACTCCACCATTCCATAAACATTCTGAACCCTAAGGTTATATATTCTTTCTGTGCTAGTAATATTCAGCTTCAATCTGATTGGCGTGAAAATGCTCTTGCCTCGGTTGTCTTATGCTATAAGCGAGAGCCGCTATCAAATGGTCGTCTTTGTTATTTAGCCCAGTTTGAATGTAATCCTGAAACACATTCCGATTATCAGCTACACCTTCCCGGTGGAAAAATTGATCTTGAGGATGCTTCGCCTTTTCATGCGGCTCAGCGAGAATTAAAAGAAGAGGCGGGACTCTCTATACCAGAGGATAATTTCATTTATCTTGGTTCAGTACATCCATCTAAAGGGCTAGATTTTGCTGTTCTGTTAAATTTGGATCATATGTTTGCGGAAAGAGTTTTGGGAGAAGGTGTTTTTGAAGACGCATCCTATTTATGAGCTCATTACGCTTAAACACACCGCTCGATTTATACGCCCAATATGAAAG
>LSQA01000004.1_pt1 | contig 93290 bp, 89 predicted proteins | sample 651271 | NCBI WGS metagenome assembly LSQA01 (sample SAMN04438314, study PRJNA306036) | termite gut metagenome | isolation source: viral DNA filtered from gut of termites from termite colony 3 | host: Coptotermes formosanus | place: USA: New Orleans, Cypress St. | collected 2013-06-21 | reverse complement strand
CTGTTATAGGATCATGAAGAATAAAGCCCAATCCTGCACCAACTACGAAAGTAGCTGCCGGAATTGCTACAGCCGCCCAAGGCGGGAGACCGCATTTCTTTACGACGGTTTTCTTCTCTTCACCAGCGGGTGTTTCCGCTGAAGCCGTTGCAGTCGGAACTGCATTTGACATATTCTGTCCTTCCATTTCGAACTCCTTCGCTGCTGTTTGTTCTGCAATACGTAATTTTATGACCGCTTTTTTGAGGGCATCTTTAATAACCTCTCTAGAATCATATAAATCATTGATTGCTTGAGTTCGTAACGCAGCATTTACAAACTCAATTAATTCTGCGGGGGTTCCATTTGGGGGAACCCATTGTACTTGATTTACCAAACAAACTTCCTGCGGTTTATTATACATTTCGCACGTAAAGTCAATTGCTTGGCTTATCTGTTCTAAGGATTCTTTATCCATATGTCCTCCTCGTTATACAAATGATATATATTCAAAAAGTTTGCAATTACGCAAATTACGATAATAATATTGAACCCAGTACATCAATGTTCCCAAAAGATGATGTATTTCCAAGGTCCATAAACGATTTTTTACTCGCAGGACTGCTTCTTCCAGATTTATTCGCATTTTCTTTAACGAGCCACACGATTAATTCTCCAAGTTTCCAAGCAACCTGCACTGATACTAAAATAGCACAACCTTTAAGAATAGTCTTATTTCTGGTATTAATGTTTGTCTCGAGTGTTTTTGCATGTTGATTAATAGCGGCATACATATCATGCTCGATTTTTAATTTTTCCCAATTCTCTACGGTACGATACTTCTTAATAAATGCTTCGGCATCAGAATATTTATCAAAAAGACATATGTGAAATTGAGGCATATATAAAAACCCATCTTCAGTAAGCATTTCGCTATCCCAATAATAAATTCTTTCCCGCATTGTCCCGACATAGTGATTCTCGTTCGTTGACATAAGTTCATATCTAAACGCTCTAATAAAAGGACGCGAGGTATCAACATTAAATCGATTATTTGCAATCTGCTGATCCCATAATGGAATTGGAAGATCTGATCCGCACGGAATAGTAATAACATCGGCATATCCAATATCATCACATCCTGTATCATCAACTTGATAAAGAGGTTTTCCAGTTACATTCATAATACCATAGTTAAGATTGTTAATAAATCGTGTTGAAAATTCTGTTTGTTTTAGGTAATCGTACACTGTTCCGTATTGTTTTAAGAATGTCTCGAGCGCTTGTTTTGAACCAGATAAAGCGATGTTAAATTCTTTGGAAACATGAACCCATTGTTGTAATTCTGGTCCCGGAAGAGCTGGAGGAACAGCAACGGTATCCCAAAACGCGTTATCATGTTTTGACGCAAATCCTACTTGCATAGGTGCTTCAACACAATCTGAGCGAATGGCGATTACTTTTCCTGCGGCTCCTTGTGGCATATTGGGACGAAATGTACCAATATCATTTAATAATGGTGGCAATATTCTTGGCCTTGTTTTTGATCCATCTGCAATCACAATCGGGTTGGCAGTGTAGTTTTGAAATTGAACACTATACGATAGTGTCTCAGTATTAAAGAAATCCTGCTGCATAAATCATTCTTCCTCCGTTATGCATATAATATATAATTAAATTATTAATAATCGTTATTAGAGTCATGACCTTAATCTCTAATAACGAATTCATAATTCAATAACCGCCGCAACACCATCAGATTCTGGTTTAAATATATTTCCATCGGTTGCAAGTAACAATAATCCGTTTTTAGGCATTCCTCCAAATTGTATAGGGACTCTTCCGGGCTGTTTTCTCCCTGCAACATGTAATCCGCACGGAGTAGCTCCAGCTCGACGTTTAGCAATTTCAGAAACATTTCCGGTGATTATCTCCCCGTTTGCAAGTACAAAATAATACGCGCCATCTGGAGATAATATCGAAGGTCGTTGCGGAATGAACGATGATGATGAATAGGAAACATTTCCAGCAAGCCGTGTTGCATTTGGAAGTTGTTCTATAGGATATACGTGCACATGACCAGTTTCAAATCCGTATCCTAATAATGCATTTACATCGTGTTGCATATATTTCGCACCAATAAGTATACTATCATCTTTTAATTTAAGTAACTGATAACCATTTGTGGCTATACGTTGCGGAATAATCGTGATAGGTAACTTCCTGATAGTATGGTCAGATGCATATATAATAATGTCACCCATAGCGTTTTCAAACGATGTTTTTGGAATAATAATAAAATCAATTATTTTTTCATTTACACGTGGAGACTTATCTATTGCAAGTTGTCTCCAAGTATTTACATCGATTGTTGTGTGTTCAAGATATGTAACAATATCAGGAACTTTATAAATATACCCAAGATTGGTGAGTGCAAAAAGATAATCATTCTGTGGATTATACATGTACGCTGTTTCGATTCCACGATTTTTACCAAGTGTAATACGATGCGATCCAGGAGTTAAAAGAGCTTCATGTTTAACGATATAAATATCACAAGTGTTGGCAATTTTTGCTAATACTAATGGATAATCAAACACATGCTCGGTTGCATGATTTGCTACAAATTTTATTTCTGTTCTTCTCGGACGACCGAATTTCTCTTTAAGATCAGTGAGCTCGGTAATAATATACGAATCAATCGATGTCTTATTAAGCATTTTTCGAAGTTCGTTCATCTCTGCAATTAATTTATCGTGATCAGTAATCAATTCTTGTTTACTGCTTTTTGACAAATCATATAACTTCATCGATGCAATTGCTTCTGCTTGTAATATAGTAAATTTGTATTTTGATATCAGTGTGTGTATAATCGCATCTTTTGAAGACGATGTACGAATCATTGCAATGATATCGTTTATCTGATCAAAACAACGAATAAGTGCTTCTAAGATATGGGTATCTCGATATATCTTCTGAATTCTGTGCATAATATTCTTTCGTACAACTTGTCTACGAAACCGAATCCATTCTGTAAACATATCTTTCAGAGTACAGTTTTCGCGAAGTTTATCGTCAAGGGTGCATGTAAACATTAATTGACTTGATGCACAAATTCTCGTTTTAGCAATAAGCAAGTTCATAAGTTTATCGGGATTTGCATTTTTATTATATACGATCATAAAATCCATTGTATTTTCACTACAATCCGGAATAATATCGTCGATTCCAATATCTTTTAATTTTGGAAATTTACGTTTGATTTCATCTTTCAATGAATTACCATCTACAAGATATGGTAATTCATATATATGAATAGTATTATTATCCCGATCAATTTCGTATTTTGCCATCATACGAATAGTAGCAGGAGTCCCGTGTTTATAATATTCTTGAATATCTTCCGGATTTAATAAAACTCCTCCAAATGGGAAATCTGGTAACAGTTTTCCACCGATATCTTCGTTGGTAATATTAGGATTTTGAATAAGGGCGATTGTGATATCGAGTACTTCATTAAGATTATGCGGAGGAATACTAGAATTAAACGCTGCCCCAGCAATAGCATAAGTACCATTAATAACTAGATTTGGAAGAATGGCCGGTAATACCGACGGCTCTTTCCACCGATTATCGAACGTTGGTACAAATTCAACGGAACCATCGTTTAATTCTTTAAGTAGGCACCGGTATCCATATTCTGTAAATCGTGCTTCTGTATAGCGATATGATGCAGCACCGTCTCCTAAAAGGTTTCCAAAATTCCCCTGCCCATCAATTAATGCATAATTTAATGTAAACGGTTGTGCAACAGCAACGAGTGCACCATACGCAGCTTGATCACCGTGAGGATGTAATTTTCCAATCACATTCCCAACAATCTGGGCGGTTTTTACCGTATTACTCTTATCAGTAATATTAATATCTTTCATAGCATATAAGATACGTCGTACAACCGGTTTTAAACCATCAAGCATTGATGGGTATCGATCAATAAACGACGACTTAGCAAAGTCGACCATGTTTGATTCAACAACATCGTCAAGTTCTTGAATAGTACTAATCAATTAATTCCTCCTTAGGTGGATATATCACTCGTTTTCCAATATTAAAAATAGTTCCAATAAGTGTATATATCGAAAATGAACGGTTCTTGGGAATATAATGATATATATTCTGAAACGTATATGACGTATCGAAATACGGTAAATTGTCAAGAATATAGTTAAAAATATCATTACGAGTTGTAAATCGTTTAAATGTTGCCTTTCCGTTTTTCAGTAATTCCGGAACACAGACAAATTTACCATAAAAGACTACACAACTCGTAACCTTTATTTCTGCATGATTATTTTGATTTCGAAATACAATCATATATGCTTTCGGACGATGTTTCTGAAGTCGCACACATAAATAATTTACAAAATCGAACGACCATCCTTTTTTATTTCTCTCAAATTCGATTGCAGAACACGTTGGATGTAATTTTGCTCCAGCGCTTTCTTTACTTATCCACACCCAAGAGTAAAGTTTAAACGCTGAAATCGTTGCAATTACATTCTTAATTTCTGTTAATGCATCCATTAAGGTTTCTTTTCTCCATTCGGAATAAGGCGAGAATTAATTGTTGTGCCCAAATCTTTTATTCCTTTGTATGCGTCCGATCCTTTTTCACGGGCTCTCTGATGTAACTCACGATCAAGTTCATCAATTGTCTTCCCTTCATATTTATGAAACGGAAGTGCGGTTTCTACGATTCTACCTTTATCATCGGTAGTTACAAGACTGTGACCTAAAAAGTCAAGTTCATAATTATGAAATCTTTCAGTAGCCATAATAAACTCCTTACTACGTTATTATTATTTTGTTATTTTAAAAATATTGTTTTAAGATTCTTTATTACTTTGATAGAAATTAAATATTCCGTATAAAATAGCAATTCCGATAATTAATTGAAAACAATACCATCCTATCCATATTAATTGATAGCCATAGTTTTCATTTGTATGATATTTAATAGCAATATACAAAAATGCTCCTAATTCGGTAATACTTATAAAAATAATAATAGTTCCTATAATCATACCAATATTTATCGGAAATGTTATAAAGCATTTAACAATATCTTTTTTCATATTTCCTCCCCATGAATATATTATATATAATTATAACAAATACTGAGTTATATAAAAAATATCCAGATAATATTATCTGGATATTATAAAATTATTCGTTATTTCTAACACAATATTTTGCAACGATTTGTTCATATGTTAAATTATTCGCAACAATTTCATTTTGTAGTACACTACAAGTAAGAGTTGAATGCGTTTCAGAATCAAATACTTCTTTAGAATGTTGACTATAAAACACTTCGATCATAGCATCAAATGTTTCTTGCGTAATACATCCAATATCAAGTTGTAAATCAATACGTCCAGGACGAAGTAATGCAGGATCTAACATGTCTTTATTATTAGTAGTAATAATAAGCACCCGATCTTCTTTTGAAGCAATACCGTCGATTGTGTTTAATATGTTTGCAAGTGAACTCTTTTTTAGTTTGATTCTTCCGTATTGTCCAACCGATAATTCTGGATCATCGCTTATTTTATTTGAAGAATCTTTCCGAGAATGTGTAACTTTTGCAGTATCAATATCTTCAATAACAATGATAGAATCAGCATACGCAGTTGAAAATGCGCGTTCAATATCGTCAAGATTATCAACTGGTAATACATATACAGGTTTCTCATATTTTGTAGCAATCGCTTTAATAAGCGATGTTTTACCACTTCCCGGAGGCCCATATAATAAAACACCGTATCGATGAGGAATACCTCGTTTATGATACCAGTCGACATTTGAATAAAACGAGTCCAAATGAGTTATTAAAGAATCTATATCTTTTTTTGGTATAAAAATTGTATTAAAATCGCGTAACGGAATATAATTTACATTGCTCCAATAATCCTTTACGTATGTATATACCGATATATTTCCTTTCCCGGATGATCCGCGAGAAATAGTGATTGTTTTAATAAGGTCGTCAAGAACAGAATGACGCTTTCCAAACCATTGTAAAGTAAGTGTCATACGTTCTTCGTCAATATACATAACTTGACTGTCTGGAATATTAAGCGACACTATAACAAAATATCCACCAAATTTAATAAGATGACGTCCCGGTCCGATACCTTTTGAAATAGTATCATCTCCGTTATGTTGCCCGCTAAGCAGTTTAATAACACGAAGTTGAATAATAGTATTATGCTGTTCGAATGCATTCATTAATACATAGAATGCCCAATTTGAAGAGGAAAGTACAACTGTTGTTGTACAATGTTTCCATACCCATTTTCCTAAATTGATGATAGCACCTTTATACGCAGTTGATAGTAAACCGATAATAAACATACCAACTGTTGCAGGAATAATACTGCGAAATTCTTCTAATCTAAATAAATCCATTATATCTCCATTTTACCACAAATCTTCGGAGAAAAGATCTTGGCCATTATATGTTTGATTCTGCGTTTCGACGGTGTTTCGAAATTGTTTCATTCTTTTAGCATATTGTAATGCTTCTTCTCGTTCTAAGAAACGTAAGTCCGACGTAATAAATCCTTGTTTTGGAAATTTCAATCGTTTAAAATCCGGTTTTTTAAGATCTATTCCTAAAATTTTATACGCATTTAATTGTGCATCTCCGTGACGTTTACCGACAAATATTTGACCATCTTCAGTCATTACAGCACTCGCAATTATCATTATTTACCACCCACTAAAATAAAAATAATCTGGTGCATATGCACCAGATATAATATTACAAAAATTTACGATAATATTCTTTCCGACCATCAATATTAGAACCGATAAAAATATCGAGTTTAGACGTATATCTTTCAACATTTTCTGGAGTCATCTTAACTTGTGTAAGAGTTCTCGTTTCAGGATTCATCGTTGTTTCATATAGTTGTTTTGGTCTCATCTCTCCAAGTCCCTTATAACGAGTAACATCTGCAGAAGATTGTACTACTCTATCAATTGTTTTACTGATGATATACGGGCTTGGTCCTATTATGGTACCAGACTTTTTATGTCGTAATATTAAGTTAGACCAGTGGACATTTTGTAATTTAATAATCATTTGTTTACATGTGTCCTGTAATTCAGAAGTAAGTTCAATTTTATGAAATATGTTATTATATATTCCTTCAATGACATTACAATTAAGCGATTTATCCCAGTATACATTAAATTCATAATTTTGAAATCTGAAAACTTTTGATTTTATAATATCATTATATTTGATAATAATGTATTCCAGCAATTCAGGAAGAATATTTGTCTGTTTTCCTGCAATGTCAACAATATCAAAATATCCCCTAAGATAATATAAATATTGTTGATAAAACTTTACATTATTAATAACGAATCCTTTATTTTTATGTATTGCACATAAATCAAAATCTTTTATAATACTTGAATCAAGAATATTCCAATATGCTTCCATATTTGGCACATAGAATTCTCGATTTTTATTAAATCCGAATCTAAATAATGGGGGATTAGCAAGAAACACTTTCCCTGCAAGAATTAATTCTGGGTAGAAACTGAAGAAGAATCCGATAAGAAGTGAAGAAATATGAGAACCATCTGGATCGGCATCAGTCATTAATATAATACGATAGAATCGTAATTTTGAGATATCGAATGATGCGCCCATTCCACATCCTATTACTTTAACAAGATCTCCTATAACTGAACCTTCAGTATTGAGATATTTTAAAATATTTTGACTATCATATACATTAGGAGGTACACCACGTAGCATATAAATAGCTTGATATTCACCATCTCCCCCAGATTTCGCAGACCCCCCAGCAGATTCTCCTTCTACAATAAAGAGTTCGCATTTAGACGGGTCTTTCGAATGGCATGGACGATATTTATCTATACTAATAAGTGCAGTATGAGTAGTAGTCGCAGCGGACGCTTTAACGGCTTTTCTCGCATTACTTGCGGCGACTCTGGCTTTTGCTGTAAGTAAAATACATTTAACGATTTCTGTTGCTCGGGCTTTATTAAGTTCAAGCCACGATGTTAACGCATTTGTTACCCCATCGTTCACAAATTTTTGCATATCGGAGTTTGTAAGTTCATCCTTAATTTGTGTAGAATATAACGGATTTGAATGTCGTACAACAATTACTGCAACACAACTTTCACGAATGTCGCTTGCATCAATCGATTCTAATTCTTTTGGAATCATGTTATATTTCTGCATATATTTACGAACTACTGTATATACAGCAGACCGAAATCCTGTTACATGAGTCCCGTTCTGAATTGTTTGAAGTCCGTTTACATACGATTCCAACATTTCAGAACGTAGCGTATCAGACCATGTAAAATATATATCGTATTCCATTCGTATTTTATTTTGAGAATCGGAATCACTTGCTTGAATATCCCCGGTAAAAACATCATGTATTTCAATTGGTTGGGATAATAGATTTAATCTATGATGATTAACAAGCTTATCATTAAAATACGAAATAATTCCTTTTGGATATAAATAGCATTCATCATGATTATCAAATTTAAGATATATTTTTAATCCAGGATTCATGTATGCGCACATTTCTAATGCTTTTCGATAGCGTTCATACGGCATATCAATATTAAGCATAATAAGAATATCTGGACGAAACAGTACGGTGGTTCCAGATTCGTGATCTGTGGTATCATTTACAACATCGAGTTTAAGTTTATGACCTTTTGCAAATTCTCCATGCGCCCATTTTCCATCTCGATATACATCAACAACCATCATATCACTTAATGCAGATACAGCCTTCAAACCACACCCGTTAAGTCCTACAGAGAAATTATAAGCGCCTTCATCGTATTTAGCACCAGTAAATGGTTTTGTAATAACATCTTCTAGTTTATCAATAGGTATACCAGAACAATTATCTTCGATTCTAATAGTGTGTTCTTTTGACTCAATATTAACCCGCATCGTATTTCCACGACCAGCAGTAAATTCGTCGACGACATTTGCATATGCTTCTGTAAATAAACGATATACACCTTCAGCATACAGGCTACCAATAAACACCGTCGGGCGTTTCCGTATTTGTTCAATACCTTCGATTGAGCGAATATTTGATTCATCATATTTTAAACTAGGTTTATCTTGTGCCATACTCTCCACGTATTCAACCCTCCTATTACGATATATACTTATCATATATATTTATATTCGATGTTGTCATTATATTTATAAACTATAGACAACAATTATATAATAACGTATAAGAAGGAGATTTTTATGACTGCATCGCAACTAAACACTTTTATCGGTAGTTTACCACATGTTGGTTATGTATACGGATTTCGTTTGATCAACGGGAAAGATATTGTTATCTCTGCAAAATCATTCCCGATTGATCCTGCAAATGCATCTGGAGTAGAAGATAACGATCTTCCGATACCATTTACTGTCGATACTGCAACAAATTCTGTTGTATTTAAACAACCAATACAAACATTTCAAGGGCCGCAAATTCAAATGCAACACCATGTTAATATTGATAGTATTGTCGATGTACTTACATTTGTAGCACCGTAAGCCTAATCAACATCGTGATTATATATTATCTTTATATAATAAGAAGAGGAGGGAATGCACAATGGAGGATTGTCGCACTAAGCGTACACCGTATCGAAAGAAAAATACCTCATCAAGGTCACAACACAAATCAACTAAATTACCGAAGTTTATGAATCCAACGCTCATACAAACAGCAAGTGGAAATAACGGATTTCACGAAGAAGGCGGTATTATTGAGTGCGGAAATATTATTAAAGGGTTTGCAAAATTATTATGTTCCCACGGTGGAGAAAAGAAGAAACCGATATATATATTTAAAAAGAGAGCGTTTAAAAGATCAAGTCATAAAAAATCGATGGTGTTTTATACTATGAAAAGCGATTATATTGTATCGTTTGCATTTCGAAGCGTTCAAAATAATACTCCTGGTATTATATCTTTAGGTATATATCGTATATTTAAACAAAAGTCTAAAAATGAATCTTCTTCCAGAAGTGCCAAAGAACAATTGCAATATACATTATATACTCGATTAATATATGCAAAGGTGTCAAAAATTATGAACTCAAGCGAATTGAATATGGCATTTTTGTCACAATATCCAAAAACAAAATTTGGACCAACTTCGATGTTGTATCAATTGTTTGAGCACGGCATCGAAGAAAAACATTTATCCTTTTTAAAACCTGTTATTAATGCGGCGATAGAAAAATCAATTTCATTTGAAACTACATATACGTGGTACCATCCGCATAGTGAAAAATTTGTGGAAGAAATGCGAAATGCGGATGCAATATAAATCATTATTATTGGAACACCATAAGGGTGTTCCAATACTTTATGGCGATATAAAAATTGCCGAGAGAGAAATTATGGATTACGAAGAAAGCAGAAACGCAGAACTTTGGAGAGAAAATAGTTGGTGTGAATGTTTATTATTAATGCCAGCAAATCCAATTAAAATGTATAAATCACAACACCCGATGGAGGAATTGCCCATGGTAGCACGAGATGACGGATATTCGTTAGAAGATGATCCGTTTTATACGTCTTATGGCACATTTGAAAAAGAATGTCTAAATGATACTGATAGCATTGAAGAAATGCAACGAGATATTGCTCGTGGTAGAATGATTGTTAAAAATAATATATTCGTAGACGACACAATTTCTCGTATCGCATCGATTAACCGGATCGAGATGAATTGGGCCGATGGTTTTGTTCAGAATAGTATTATATCTGGGAAGGTGTCTGACAAGAAACCGGAAGAATATAGTTCATGGTTTACTCCTGATAGATGTGCCGAAATTGGAAATCCGATATTGGTTATGCCACAAATGATTGCCAATAAAGCATATAATGTGTCATTCTCAAGAAATAAAGTTGGTAATTCGGAATTCTTTTTCGAAGATCGAAACGATTTCACACAAGCATATATGGACAATCCGATAGGACAAGCAGATTCTATGATGGTTAATGATGCCATGAATCCGGAATTTATATCGTTCAAAACAAATCTTACCAACGTGCAAGCATTCGATAATGTATATGCATACAGTCAAGCAACTGGAAGACCAACATTTGCAGAATTGTGTTGTATATTAATTCAAATTAATTATTTTGTGCATGAAGTAATCAATGTATTGCTCCCAAAACAAATTGTATTAATAATGGATACATATCGTGGAATTATCGATATTCCGAGAAAAGACTATGTACCAACGATTGCAGATCCAGTTATTAATATCCCGGATTATAATAACAAAATCTTGCATATTATTGAAATGATGAAAACTATTGCACAAAAAGGATTATTTCATCCATATGTAGGGAATTGTTATCTTAAATTAAGTATAACACCTGCACTTATGGTTATCAGTTTTATATCAGAATATGCACCACAATTACGATTAATCTTAGCACTCCCAACTATTGATAATCAAATTCTATACGATGCCGAAGTTAAAAATGGGATATCAACTTCTACATATACATACGGGGCGCCATTTCAATCAAGAAGATACCACGATTCACATCGTGATGTCGTATATTCAATTGGTGAAGAATATCATGATAGACTTATGGGTATTCCTAATCAAGAATTAAAAGAATATATTAATCCGTATGTAACACACGGAAAATCTATACAACCAACAATATACCAAGAAAACAAATCCATGTTTGGATGGAGAGGATAATAATATGAGTAGTATTGCAAATATTCAGAATTCCGATATCCAAAAATATACAGTAGTAAAAATACTCGATATTTTTGGTATCGACATTGAACCAGATACTGGAAGATTATATTATCCAGAAGATCCTGAAATTAATCTTCAGATTAACAATAAGACATTATGTATTTTACTCGGAAATAATAAACTTCAGAAAGATCACGCAATGTTTAATCCATTGACACGAGAAGATCATGCACAATTCTTAATGCAATTGGCGGTGTATTCTCGTATCTTTGCTGGAGAACTATCTCCAGATGATGCCGCCGAAGCAAATTATATTATTAATTCTACGATGCTTACACAAGATGATAACGGTGTAATGTATGATAATCCAAAAACAGAAATTGAAATTACAGATAGTAATTATCAAATATGTGGTAAAGGACTTCATGACGATGCGGCAATCGCAACTGTCGAAGCAATATTAAACTATTTATGGAGAACAGACTTCATTAAAGAATCAATGTATAAAGAACTCGTTGTTATTGTCGAAAGGGCGTATGACGAATATATCCGTCTTCAAAATTTAAGTACTGTTGCCAGAAAACAAGAAGTGTGGGCAAAAGGTGAAGTATTTCAGGGTGCTGAAGAGGAAGATGATCTTGGTGATTTTTATGAAGGGCCGGATTTATCGGCAGAACCACTCATTGAATATACTGATGATGATTTGGCTACAGAATTTTCAGATGAAGACTTTGAAAATGCTGATACCGAAACCGAGGAATTTATCGATTCCGATTTTACCGATAAAGAAATCGTGACCATATTCGGATGGGACGGGTTTGATGTTGTAGAAGACGAAGATCCTGAAGAAATCCCGGTATATGAAAACGCGTCAGAATATAATGAAGATGAATCACAACCTGAAGTCGTTATATCAATTACCCAATATGAACAAAAGGGTGCTCCAGAATTTCAAAATACTCAACCATTATTACCAGCGCCTGTAGAACCCGTATATCAATACACATCTCCTGCAATACCTGTTCAACCAATATATTATCATAATAACGATGATGACGATTTAACACGATTTTAAAATCGTGAAAACATGTTGGTAATGGATACGCTCCATTACCAATTTTTTCGGAGGAAATAGTAATATGCCAACTTTAACACCATCTACTGCCGCAGGACCAGGAGCAGCCGCGTCAGGATCATTACCGACAATGCCAAGTAGTATTGTTAGTGCTAAAAAAGCTGCTTCAGGTTCTTCTCTTGCTCCCGGGACAAAACCTACTGTTCCAGGAGGTGGACCAGCTAAAACTCCTACACCAAATACAGCAAATGGAGGAATTTCAAAAAACTTTCCAAAAACTGCTACTGAAGCTAAAAAACCAATTGATTTGAATTCGAGTAAGAGTGGGAAATCTGTAGCCAAAAAACTCGACACCATACAGCATCCAAAACAAGCTATAGAAAAGAAGTGGGAAGCTACAAAAGCGGATACAGCAAAAAAACTAGATAGTTCTAAGAAAATCCTAGATAAAGCGGGTGCTGATGTTATTAAGAGTGCAAAGTCTCAAGTAGTAGATATGCTTGACGCGATCTTAGTCATTCCAGAACCTGTACTCCTCTTATCTCTAAAAGGTATTGCAGCGCTAGGTGGAAGACCAGACTATAAAAGTTATTATTCTTTAACAGAAATTATGAAGAAAGATTATGTATCAATTGTAAAATGGATGGTAGAAGAATTTGATATGTCTCCAGTATCTGGAAAAGCAGCATCATATTTAAAACGTGCACCATCTCTTGGGGCAACAAAATGTGCATTTTATGTATTAGATAAAATGCGTGAGATTAAAGGTGAAACATGGTTTGCACAAAATCGTTATAAAGAATTTAAGAAAATAACTATGGGTGGCAAAACAAATTTTACTGATCAAGTTGTTATCCCGAAAATTAGACAATATAACATAGAGACAACAGGTCTTGGTGAAAAAGGTTGTCAAGAATTCGGTATTAAAAACAACTATACTGTTGCAGAAGTTAATCGATTCTTACCAGAACGTAAAAAATCGTTATATTGGGAAACATATCCGAGATCTCCTGGACATGTATCGGTATTCAATGCAATGCTTGACGGAAAAACTAACATGGGGCCATTAACTCATAAAATTATATATAAACGATTGCGTCAAAATGTCGTTGTCGTAAACCCAATTGTAGGCATTATTTCTAAAGCAGCAGATGATGTAATAAAAAATTTGGGAATAGATAAAATTGTGAACCTCGTAACGCACCCAGAACAATTGATGTATTTATATTTAAAAGATCTCAAAACAAAGAGATTATTATAAAATATGATTATATATAATATTATTACTGGAGGAATTTATGAAAAATTTTCTTAATTGTAATTATCCGTCGTGTATTGAATCTCATGAGGATAAACCAGAATGTACTAAATGTAAAGTATTTCAACATAATATCGAACTTGATATTCATTGGAAACCGGTATCGCAACCAAAACGCATTCAAAAACATAAAATACGATGTAATAATGTATTTAGTAAAATGTGTCGCGCATCATCTCTTATTAAAAAGATGTAAACAAAATATCTGTAGCCAATTGGCTACAGATATACATTTGATTATTTTTTACCAAAAATCTTTCCAATTCCGCCAGATTGTTTAGTAGCAGGAATTTCTTTAGAATCTGTACCAGGAATTCCTTCTGGTTTTTCTTTTGATGCTTTTGCAGTAGCGGCATTTTCAACCGATTCTGGAAGCAATACCTCAGGAATTTTAACTTCAGATTGTGGGGGTATTTCAGAAGATTGTTGAGTCTGAGGAGGAATGTCCGCATCTCCGGGGGCACCGGGAAGTTCAGATTTGATCATATCTTCCGTAACAACACCCGGATTTCCATTTTCGGGAAGTTTAGTAAGGTCAATGGGTGCTCCTTCCGGAGATTGTATTCCTTGTGGGTTTAAGAAATTGTTTTGTAACTCAGCATCTGGACCGTTCCCAATATTATTAAGTTGGTTTTGTAAATCAGCATTCGCTTGAGCGCCAGGAATATTGCCAGATTGAGCATTTTCTGCCGCACGTGCATTTGCAATGGCTGCATCAAGAATAGCATTTCCAGCTTGAATAATCGGAGTATTGTTTGGTCCTTTTCCAGATTTGTTAATCTCGGTTTCTTTTGCTTTTGCTTCAGCAAGAGCGCGGGCAACCGGATTATCGGCATAGATTATATTTTTTGCAATTTGTTGCGCTTCAACCAATTTCTTATTAGCAAGAAGTTCGTAATACGATTTTAATTGTTCTGCAAATTCGGGACACGCTGAAGGATTCATGATTTGAACCTCGTATCCGGAACGAATAAGATCGACTACACGCGCTTTTGGTATAAATGACCGTATTGGTCCATACACGTTTAGAATCGGGATAAATCCACAGAATGGAATGCGTACCCGAACCGAATCTGTTACTTGTTGATTAGCTGCTGCCATTTGTTTCCTTCCTTATTTTAAGGTACTTACGCCTTCCATTGAAAGCATCATAGCTTCAATACTATCATCCTCTTCAATAGTAGACATAAATTCCTGTGTTTGATCTTCTAACGCGGTTTTTAAATCGCGATCTTCTAATAGTTCTTCAAGTTCTACGAACATATGTTTCCTCCATTACCGAATCCGTTGTCCTACGGTATTTCTAAAATTATAACAAATATACATAAGAAGAGGAGCTACACCGTACAGTTCAAGATCGTCGACTAAGTCGATATCTTTCATGAACGGTTTGATATCTTCTTCTGTTGGCGTATAATTTTTAATGTTTGCAAATTTGATTAATAAATTATATTTTAATAATTTTTCATCATCATATTCTTTATTATAAAGTGTATTACTTTTCACCCTTCCAACAAATCCGAGCGGGAAAATATCGAGACATTTCGAACTCTGATTTGAAAGTAATTCAAAATAGTGCCAATTTTCATAAGCTAAATCTCGAATAGTGTTTACATTAAACGGAACTGGGTAATGATAAAAATATTTTATTAAATCCGGTCGTTGATGAGAAAATGCGTTATAAATAGAATTTCGATACATACTATGAAATTCTTCACCAATCCAAACAGGGTTTACTGGATATATTGAATATCCTTTGTATTGGATTTTTTCTTGAACAAATGTTTGTGCAATAAACTCCATAACAAAAGGATCAAAGATTTCTTTCGCTAAAGAAGCATTACAATCTCCGTGAGAGAATTCGTGCTCTTTTCCAAGTACCATAAATTCTGACGGTTCTTTAGTATCTGGAATATATTTTAGACGAATAATATTACGCGATTTATCAAAAAACCTGTGTAAAAATTCGTCTGAAATCATATTATACAATTCAGTAATTTTGTCGAACATGACTGCAACTTTTTGCTGTAATACCGGGACTCTATCTGTACCCAAGTTTTCAAACTTAAATACAAAATGATCCTGTATTAAATGAGTCATTTCTTCCGGTTTTAATTGTTGATGGTGCTTCTGGAATTCGACCTTCCATCCAGTAAAATCGAGCATTGCAATAGGTTGAACTGTAGTAACAATGTACAACACTCCTTTTCCATTTACATCATTTAAATAAAATAAATCATTTGATTTTGGTGTGGTCCCCGGATACATAATTCCATCGAAGGTGAGTGTATTATCAATATGACCTTCTTCGAGTATAAAATTATCCTGTAACTCATTTTGAGTTAATAAAATCATATTATCGATACGGTCATATTTAGTAGCATTCACAGGACTAGGCGCCATGATGTTAACATTGTCCGTATTCATTTTGATATTTGCTTGACTATAATAAATTACAATATTTTTAGTTCCATCGAGATTGCCAAAAAATTTAGAGTTCTGATGTAAATCGTTTTGCGTATCCCGTAAGTCTCGTAACAAGTTTAATTCGCTAGATAATCCAGCGTCGGTTACTGGCACAGATACAGGATTCCGTTGACCAAATATTTCAGAATGATCTTTCGGAGGAGCATGCGGCACGAGTTTTTGTGGAACAGCACGATGCTCTACCGGAATTTGAGGCATATCGTCTAATTTCGTAATAGCCATCGTATTCTCCTTGATTTATTGTAATGTTTTATAAAAAATAACATTGAATGACTTCAATGTTATTTTATTTACTCAACCTATTTTGGCTGAGTAATTTCATCTTCGAATATAAACGGTTTATTATCAGCATCATATATTTGAATAGTATGCTTTAGATCTAAGATGTATAAAATCTCGCAGAATTTTTCATACGATAACGTTGATTCTGATATTAGAGAACGTTTTGTATTATTGTAATGATTTTCATTATTGAACTTGTGCCTATAATCAGCGATATCTATTTTTAGTGTTTGTAAAGCGCGCTTTACCAGAACTTTTAAATAATTATCTTCTGGTGTTATTGGAATCGTAAAAATTTCTTTAAACTGTTTTTCTCTTGTCACTGGTGTTTTATCCTCCGATATTGATGTAATGATGTGCATATTATATGCAGTAATTATTTCAGGATCATCTTTTTTTACATGATGTAAGCAATATTGCATTGTATCGGTACACAGATATATACCAATACTTAACGGAGGAATTTGTTTTTTAGTAGCGACAGAGCCACGATACGGAAAACATTTTCCCATAATAACGGCTGTATCCCCCATTTTAAATTTTGGTATAGTACTGCCTGGTTGTAAGGTGTATATCATTAGTACCTCCATTATAAAAATAAAAAGGAATAGAGTACAATTTCTCATACTCTATTCCCGCGCCCTTGAAGCTTCACATAGAATCAATTAAAATAGTAATTTGGGAGGGGAACTACGTTAAAGAATTAATATGTGATACACGAATTATATATAATCATAAACGACATTAAAACTTTCTCTTGAAAACATTTGTATAATGTATAAAAGGAGGAATCATCATATGGCTCGTAAACGAATGCCCGATGTACTAACGGACGATCAAGTATTAAATCCCGAATTTTTTCGTCCAGATCTTGAAGAAATGTACGAATCTGTTGATAATATGAAAACTCTTGCAAAAAAGGTGAGTGCAGATATTGATCAAAAATATTTTGATATTGAAAACCGCGAAATGTACGGAAGAGGAACTCTTACATTTGTAAGTAAACAAATGGAAACTCTAGCATCTGTACATTCCGGTGTGAATACCGGTTTAAATCAAATCATGGCGGCAAAGATAAAAATATCACAACTTTCACTTTCAAAACAGAAAAATGTTGAAGCTGCTGTAGATACCGGAAATCTTGCTCGTGAATTTCAAAAATTATTTAATCAGAACAGGAATAAGGTATTTGATACTGATGAACAGTTTGAAAAGCAGGCAGCATCTGGATTACAGCGTAGTGCAGAAGATGAAGCACTTGAAAATAGATTACGAAATCTTGAAGCATCTGGAGAAATTGCATTTACTGACAATGAACGCGCAATTCAATTTGAGCACCGAAACGTTCAAATTTGTGTACAGAATCAACCAACTCCACACTTTGTTGCAATTGCCGGAGATACAGGAGAATTATTGCCACAATATCCACAATCATTACTTCCTAATAATGGGCTATTACAAGGAGCTACGCGAAACAAAAACGGATCATGGCATTGTAATAATACGGATTATCGCTCAATCTAAAATTATATATTGCTATCTGCATGTGCAGATAGCATATTTTAACAATATATGTGAATATATATAATATTTATATAAGAAGGAGTATTTATTATGACTGAAAGAATTACACTTGAATCACTTATTACTAAACCTGAGAATTGTCATCCTCCTAAGGAAAAATATAAAGATTCCGAAGAAGCTTTATATGAGAAAGAGAGTGGTGATGAAAATGACGATGTTGAAGTAACTGATAAGCAGTTACCTGGTGGAGAACTATTTACATTTGTATGGAATCGTGGTAAAAGTAATTCTAATATTACTGATACCGGTAAAGGAAAATTCGGATTTAGTTTTTATTATGCTAGATACGCATATAGAGATCCATATTTATGGGAAATCCCAGAATTAGCGAGCGATAAGCAAAATACTGCATTTTTAGGGAGAATAATTGATACTCCAAAAAATGATGACGATTTTGGTGCACCAATTATGTTAGTTGTTCAAGCAAAGAAAGAATCTCTTGTTACTAACACTCGTAAACGAATTGTATCAGCATATTTCAAAGAAGATGATATATTTACAAGAAAATATTATAATAGAGCACTACACATTAGTAATAAAAGTACTAATCGTAAGTCCGTAACATTTGAGGGAGAAGATCCAGATCAATTATGGAAAGCATGGCAATGGTATAAAAAACGAGCGTTAGCGTGGGAAGAAGCAAATAAATTATTATAAATAACCTTAATATTTACTGTTTTACACAACAAAACCGATAACAATATCATAAAGATGTGAAGATTCCTCATTCCTCTTTTCGGTGCCTAAGTCAACTAACTATACATGTTACCGCTCACCTTTTGGCTCGTTTATGACGACTCAGAGAGTATATATCATAGTATTGCTATGATATGCATGTATAGCACTTTTCAATTCCCTTAATATATCCGGTCCCTATTGGGGACCGGGTTATTTTTTACATAGAAGATTGTTCTGGAATATGGACCATATCAAGCAATGCATTATATTCTTCTAATGATAATACAATTGCTCCATTTGGATAATTTTTCAAGTCTATCTTCGCGGATTCCTGAGCGTTAAATTTTCTACCAAATATCGAAAACCATGCTACTACAGGAAGTTTTATTTTTTGTTTCTCATGATTTGCGAGTACTAATTGGATACGGGCACTCTTTTCTCCCATGTGTTGATACGATGACGGTTTATTAGAACCACGAGATTGATTATATACTTGACCGGCAGCGTTTATCATAACCATGTGCCCATCAATCTCATCGTGAACAGATTTATGATGTATTGCAACGGTATAAAAATAAATAGTATTTCCATCATATATCGCGCGTTGTTCATCGCGGCGTTCGTCTACGCCATTGTTAAAATCATTTGTTCTAAAAAATTCAACCGTATAATTTTTAACTTTTTGATAGTCACTTTTCTTTATCGGTACATAGCCTTTTGGTGCAAATTTATCAATATCTTTTTTAATAACACCTGCGACACCATGTTTAATAGCTGACTCTTTAAGAGCTTTAGGATTCGTGATATCTTGATATGAAACTTTTATCTTTGCACGTGAGAATATAAACGCTTCTTCGGAAAGATAATTCTCAGGATTATCAGGATATTCTTCGGGAATTCCGGCAGCGCTTTCATATACAAACACTGGCGGATTTATAAGATCTTCAAGATTAATTCGTTCTGTCATAATAAAAATACTCCTTACTGAAACATAATGATAATCATTATGTTTCAGTATTTGAACAAAAAATAAACAATTATGAGAGCGTATATACGCTCTCATAATTTAGTTACAACAATTTGTGAGCTTCTTCCCATGCGAGAGATTTTTCTTTATACCATTGCCATGCTTGTTGTAATTGATTCGGGTATGCGCTTTCAAATGAATTAGAATTTTGATTAGGTTGTTTATTCTGTTTATTCATGCGTAATATCATCCGTCCGAAATATCTTCTTGTATATAATTCGTTATAATAAAAATATGCTGATACAATTCTGATCCGTTTATTAGAAATAACTGATTCTTTTTTTGCCTGAATTACTAACATAACCGGTAGATCAAATTCTTCATTTGTTTCGGGGTCTTCTATTATACGTCCTAAAAATGCTGTATTTCGTGTATCACGCGTTAATTCGGGAACTTCCCATAAATATTCATCTCTGTATACATATCGGGCATAATAAAAACTAAACCCCAATTTACCATCACATGTATCATCAATATTAGAATTGCTTTTACCGCGATTCCATACAAATGTAAATAATTTTCCGTCATGTATTCGTCTATCAGTTACTTCAACATCGTCATCTTCATTTCCAAGCTCTTTTTCATATAGTGCTTCTCTTGAGTCTTTATAAACTTCTTTAGGCGAATGACAATTCTCAGGTTTAGTAATAAGTGATTCAAGCGTAATTCTTTCAGTCATAATAAATACTCCTTCTTATATTTTTATTGTTTATTAAAATATACAATCAATGTCTCTAACAAATTCATACTCCCAATCTGCAACCGTGCATTCTTCTCCATTTTTTAATGTAAATGGAATGAATTTTCCTTTTCTATTATTACAATCAATTTTACCATAAAAATCACAATGTACAATAGGATCTAAACACCATATTTCTTTTGTAAGATCAACATCCGGGACATCGTCTACTGTCGGATAGTATAACGTTTCAATTTCATCGGTTCTTATACTATATACATATAAATATCCTTGCTGATTACGTCCGCGTAGTGCATATTTAATGCATGGAGCAAGACATACACGTGGCGTAATATTATTTTCAAAACCACGCTCCGTCATATAATTGTGTGGAATATGTGGTGTTAATATATTCTTTGGTAATTTATTAGGCGTAACATGCCATAATATATCAAATAACATTAGAATTCCTTCCATCGATATGTTATAATAATATATAATTACTTAAAACATTGATATAATATCGAAATAATTATATAAGGAGTTATTATGTGGTTTCATTCTAAAGATAAGGAACCGGAAAAACCGGCAATCACTATTGTATTCGAAGCAACCGAATTTCAACAAATTATAGATTTTAAAGAACTTCCAAATGGACATATTGAATTTGAAGCATGTATTCAAACGGTTGATGAAATAAACCGTAATACAAAATGCTATCCACGAGCTGTTCTTATGGAAGCACTTATGCAACCGAGAATACAAGAACTACTTAAACGTAACGCATGGATTGGGGAAGGGAGTCATCCGTGGGATCGTAAGAATTTTCATCGTTCAATTGATATTCTTCCTGAATGTGTAACACACAGAATATGCACCATGCCAGTGTTACGCGGCAATCAACTGTTTTCAACAATACACACAATTGAACCGTGCGGAAAGACGATTGATTCATGGATTAAAGATGAACACATGCAGATAGGATTTAGTATGCGTGGAGTGACTCCGTACGAAGTAACGAAACTTTCACCCATAAGTCACAAAGTAGTAAAGAGTCCAATGAGTATCATTTGTTATGATATTGTTACATATCCTTCACACCAGTCTGCACTTGTTAAAACTACTAATGAGAATACTAAAATAGCGTCTGAATATGTTGGTGTATCTCTCGAAGATGTGGCAAATTATATTGTAACGGAATCAAAAAATTATCAAATATTACGTGATGAACTCGGAATTACACTTGATACTTCTTCCCCGTTATCAAAAGTAGTTACTGAAAACGCAGTTGATTTAACATTATCCGATGGGCGCCTTGCACGTCTTCGTGTCGAAAACGATATCTTACAGCAGATTGCATCATATCTTTAAGATATATATTATTTATGTATAGCAGCATTAAGCTGCTATACATATTATTTGTAGACGATGTATGTGAAGGAAACATAACTATAATCGGAGGATATACGTGGACAATCAAATAAATACGTTTATATGTAAAAAATGTGGTAAACAATTTACATTGAAACGTCGAGCAACCAGAGATCGTATAAAAAATAATATATCGACAGATTTATGTAAATCATGTTTATCTATTGAAAGATACCCTGAGGTTAAAAAACGGATTAATGAAACTATGCGTCGTAAATATGGTGTCGATAATTATACAGAAAGTTCAGAATTTCAAGAAAAAGCAATTAAATCTTTTATAAAAAGGCATTGTCTTCAATGTCACGAAACAGAGTGTAAATATCACACCGAACCTCTTCGTAATACGCATATGTGTCCAAAAACCGTGCAAAAAGGTATAGATACAACCAAGCAGAATTGGGGAGTTGAAAATGTATTTCAACACGACGATATTAAACTAAAACGAAATGAAACTATGCTTAATAAATATGGAACAATTCATTCGCTTCAAGTTCCGGAACTTCTTCAAAAATGTTACGAAACAACTATTGCCCATTATGGAAAACGAAGTGCGATGCAAATTCCAGAAATAAGAGAAAAACAACAAAATTCAGTATATGAACATTATGGAGTGTATCATCCTGCACAAGATCCTAGTATTCGTAAAAAAATGAAAGAAACAAATATAAAACGATACGGTGCTTCTCATATTTTACAAACGGATAATGGAAAAAATAAATTTAAACAAACTATGCAAGATCATCATGGGGTAAATTATACTGCCGAAAGTTCAAAATTACAGCAAAAAATGAAAGAAACTAATCGAATACGGTTTAATTCAGATTGGTATGCCGGAAGTGATGCGTGGAAACAACGTATGGAAGATATTCAAAAGAAAAAATGTAGCAATTGTAATCACGATAGTTGTATACGTCGTAGTACATTTGCCTCTAATTCATGGGAGTGTCCATTTGTTAGAGATAAAATACTTGCAACAAACATCGAAAAATACGGAGTAGAATATCCCATACAAGCAGAAAATATTAAGGCTAAAATAAAACAAACAAACTTTGATAGATATGGAGTAGAATATTCCATACAAGCAGAAAATATTAAGGCTAAAATAAAACAAACAAACTTTGATAGATATGGAACATTTACACCGCATTTTCGACATAATAAAGCTGCTACATCAGGACCAGAGATTTCATTTCATAAAAAACTTCTTAGATTATTCAATGAAGGTATTTTATCAAAATCTGATTATTCTATTGTATGGCATTATGATTGTATATCTAGTGATAATACACATCACCAGTGGGATTATGCAATTTTTAAAAATAATATTCTTCAAATGGTTATAGACTATGATGGTCTTTATTATCATGGATATCTTGGAGATTATAATGGTTTACAAAATCATGAATTACGAGATGCAATAAATACTTCGTGTGTTCCAGAAGGGGTTAAATCATATCACGCCATCGAAGGAAATGATGCTAATTCTATTATTGATATTATTGAACTTATTACAGGTTCGTATGATGATTATGTAAAATATCAATACCAATTTTGTATAGATTACGGATTCCCGTATTATAAATATACAGATAAAGAATTATTAAAATCGTATGAAAATCTTTCAAAATATCATACAATTTCTGATGATAAATATTATAATCATAATAAACAAATAAATTTACATTGTAGAATAGGGGACAGAATTATTAATCATTTTCATCGTTCTATATATCATTGTACAAAACACGGATTTGTATCACCTTATTATGCATGGTTTCACGCAAACGATAATAACGAACGCGATTATATATTACGCGGAATTCATAATAGAGCTATATATGCAAATATATATCGTCCACATCGTATATTACAAGCATTTTCACTTATGTATATAGCTCCTAAAATTTCGATATTCTCAGCATCAAGAGCAAAACTTCTTATTTCTAAATATCTTTCTGAATATAATACTATATTTGACCCATTCTCAGGATTTTCTGGAAGACTATTAGGTACAGTATCACTAGGTAAGAAATATATAGGAAGAGATATAAATCATACTGTAATAAAAGAAAGCAACGCGATAATACAATGGTTTAAAGATCACAATATTATATGGGATGCAAATGTGTCTTATGGAGATTGTACTACACATAAAGGCTCATACCAATCATTATTTACATGTCCGCCTTATGGTGATACTGAAATATGGACAGATGATAAGAAATCTATAAAAACAAGTATATCTGCCGAGCAGTGGGTTTCAATATGCTTAAGGAGATATACTTGCGAAAAATATCTTTTTGTAATTGATGCTACTACAAAATATAAAGAATATATTGCAGAAGAAATATCAACAAAAATCCACAATGGAAAAACGCGCGAGTGTGTTATATTGATCACGAGGGAACAGCGAAATAAGCTTATTAAACAATAATGAATTGCATCATATTTATAATAATCATATAGGAGTGCATAGTGCACTCCTATAAACTTTATTTTTTATGCTAAAACATTATGATAATTGTAAATATAAAAGGAGTGACCATATGGGAACTACATTGACCGGAATGGTCCAACATGTACAAAAAAGAACAGGTTATCCACGATTTAAATTTTTAACCGAAGACGAAATAGTCGAAGAAATACGTACATCCGCAATACCGGAATTTACCCATTATTTTCCGTGGAAGACATATTTTCAAATTATTCCAGAACAAGATGCGGTAGATGAAAAGAAATATCCTGGATTATTTCGAATTAAACCTAAAGATTGTAATCCCGATAAAATATATGATGTTGGTATGTGTTTTTTACAGAGCGACATTGCTGCTGGAGGATACCCGCGAGATTTGGGAAGGACGATTTATGGTGGCGGATACGGTGGTGCTGGTGTCGGTGTACTGCTCTACAATCAACTTAATGTTAATGTGATGAGTATGAGCCAACCACAACAAACTACTTGCGAGTATTTACAAGATGGATTTGTACAACTTTATCCTAAACAAAAGTGGTACGGAACGCAACAGCAAATAATAATCGAACTTCTGTGTTATCATGCGGACGATCTCCACACAATCCCAAAATCATATGAGATGCAATTCCGAAAGCTTTGCGTACTTTATTGTAAAGCATTAATCTATGATCGATATAGAGATATTGGAGAAAACGAAATTGTTGGCGGACATCAAGTACATACAATGATAAGCCAATATTCCGAAGCCGAAAGTCAAATTGAAGAGCTTAGGGAGTGGATGGATGACGAGTACATGATGAATCCTGATCGTGGATACGATTTCTTTATTGTTTAAAAAAAATAATAACACTCGGATTATCCGAGTGTTATTAAATTAATCCGACATTTTACAATTCTCGCAAGCTTTTTACCAGCGGTGCCAAATATTGTTCGATACATATTTTCATTCTCATCAATATATGCATCGAACTCTTCTTTACTCATCATCGATTGCATCATTACAATGCTGTGAATTGCAAGCTGTTTCATTTTAATTTCCGCAGCTTTTTTTCGTTCATATTCAGACATAATATACCTCACTGATATAATAATATATAGTTAAATTAATGATTTATACTGTAACAGAATCTTTATCAGGAAGATCGTATGGTATATATCGATGACAATCTTTACAATCATTCTCGTACGATTGTGGATTTCTGTGATTCCATACACCGTCTCCAAATTCGCCACATACAAGATTTCCACATTCGTTATACGAAAATTTCATATGTATATTCGGATATGATTCTTGACATCGTCTCCAAATTTCATCAATTACTTCAGTAGGAGGCGACCATGCTGTCATAAACGACATTCCGTTTTCAAAAAGTTCAAGATCGTATACGTCTCCTTTACATCCCCAATGTGCAAGTCGCCATGTAAACCAATCGATAAGATTGTGATCCTTAAGATAATCCGTATAACTATCTCTAGTAAATGTACTTCCATATGGACACATATTACTGGGTTCTGAAACGATGTCTTTAAACGACATTTCAAAATGTTGTAGACTCGGATCTGAATCGCGATTGATACTTAATGATCGAATAAATGCTTGAATATTATCAGCATTTCCCTCAAATGTTAATTCATTGCAACACCAATTAGGCATATATTTCTCCTCACTATATAAATAAGATACATATATAATATATACTCTAAATAAAAAATAACACATTATAATAAAGTGCGATATACCGGATGGTGCGGTACTTTTACATAAACAAAAAGCCATTGATTCGTCGGGATAGGCGGATTCGAACCGCCGACAGCTTGCTCCCAAAGCAAGTGGCATACCAGCTTGCCCATATCCCGAATAAATAAAACGGTTCTAATATAGTCAACGACTTCTTAAGGAGATAAGTATGACAAAGACATTGGTATATTAGAACCGTGGGAGGTACATTATTTTTTAGAACGTGATTGAACTAAAGACTCTTCAGCATTATCATCATCAACCGATTCGATCTTATCAAAATCTGGATTGTGTTGATTCTCTGCTAATACCAAAGACATAATCGACTGAGCTGATTGAATGCTATCGATTGTAACAGGAGCACCATTTAAATTAATAATCGGTAGAACAGAGTAATCATTAATACGACTCCACATTTCTGAGATATCGTCAATATCAATGCCACAATATTCTTCAAGTCCACTTTTTGGCATAACGCTGACCCAATGAATAGTGCCATCTTTTGGATTTTTGATATTTCCAAATACCGCATATGCAGAAGGTTGAATATCCGGAATTTCAGCATCATACATACGAGTCACAACTGCTTTTTTCTGCCTCATAAGTTTATCAACAGTCATCTTGATTTTTACAAAATACCTCGGATTAAGAGATTCTTTTCCATCGGCCCCTTTTGGTAAATATGACATAAGATAATATCTATGATTTAGGAGTCTAAATTTTGTTACAATGCTTGAATGTGGTGGTAATATGTGTACAGGTTCTACGTTTGCAATTGACTCGGCTCGTGAAAGAGCGGTAGTCATAAATAATTGCATACTAATAGGACACTCTCCTATATCTGTTGCTTTAATCTTTTTATTAAAATAATGATAATTTGTAGGTTCATGATATTCTACGAGTATCTGGCTCAAATCTGGGGTAATTTTATTACGATTCTCCCAATCTAATCCAACAGGATTTTCAACAACTTTAATAGTTGCAAGGATATCGTTTGTATTATTCTCGACAGAAATTGTACCAACTGGTTCGGAGTTTATTTTAATATCGATTTGGCGTTCAGGATCACATACTTCTTGTAATTTTAAAAGTTTCTGTAATATTTCGAATTCCTTTTTTGTAATATCGATATTTTGTCTAACGTGATTTTGTGCAATAAGCATATTGCTCCTCCATAAATATAATAATAGTGCGGTGTATTATAACACCGCACAGGTCATGTTTACGCATGTACTAATCTGATATTAGGTTCTTTAGATATGGGAGTAAGCGTTTTCCGATTAAGAATATAATCCCATTCACCTCTTTCAGCTTCTTTATTCAATTCGGCGTATTCTTCAATAAAGGTGTCTTCATCGTTAAAATCTTCTTCGGTAAATACATTTTCGTCATCAACAAAGTCAAGTTCTCCTTCGTCATTGAAATCGAGAACTTTTGAATCTTGCCACGGAAGCCACGATGCTTCGGTTTCTGTTTTGGTGCTTTTATCAAGGTTTGCAAGAATAAGAGACAGTTCGCCAGTGAGATCTTTCTTTTCAGCTTCTTTCTTATCAAGTTTGATACCCATTAAATTAGCCATTTCTTTAGCATTATCGAATGCAGTATCTGCCACAGCTTCTGAATCTTCGGTATATAATTTAATATTACCATCCATCAAGAGCGCAGAATCAAATGTGGTAAGTGTAATATCAGAAATACCACCATCTCCAGCATGATATGCTTCATACGGGTTAGTGTCTGCTTCACCGAGTGCTGAAGTTAATTCGCTCATGGCTGCTCCAATAAGAGTATCAGTCATATCAAGAGATCTCAGATCGATGTCGTCTCCACCGATATTGTCGGTAGATCCTGTAAAATCGAATGATTTCGGTAGTTCGTCCATCAATTCCTCCTAAATTATAAGATGTGTTTATAATATATAGCCAAAATTGCTATTACACACATCATAATGTTACTACTTATGTTAAAGATAAAATGATCAAAATTTATAAAATGTTTCTTGAAGGATTGGTATAGGACCTTTATCGTCACAGTAATAATTATTCTTTGCGACGCGTTGTTAATAAACTTACTGTTTATTACAAATTTTGTTGAAAGTGGACGTATTTCCGATCGAGCCATTTCAATAAATTTGTTAGTATCGTGATTTTTAAGATATTTATTCATACTATCACAACCATTATTAAATATTTCTTGACAATCTGTGGAGATTTTTATGAATTTTCTAAATTCTGTTATATCTTCTAATATTATTCGTGTAAGTATTTTATACCGATCAAGACTCCGTTTTATTTTTTCGTGCAGCGGGGCTCGTTGCGAAGCTCCTTTTAATGTATTGTATAATGTATCTAATATATTTTCAAGTTCAGCATCTTCAAATACACGATGTTCTTCAGCCGTTATAAATAGTCCAGCATGAAGACCGACAAACGCTGATGATGCTTCTCGAAGACTTTTCGTATACATATTCATGTATATCAAAAATTCTTCTTCAAATTCTTTAAACACTTGGATCGGAATATATTTTTCTTTCCATGTAGGATTAGCATTTAATTCATGTTTTCCACTCGGAATAATTTCTGATAACGTAATATTTGTTATAATATCTCCGGATTTAATAATAGGAGATTTATATAAATATGAAATTATATCATCTTCAATGTCTTTAAAATCGTTATACCGATTAATTCCAATATACGGACGAAGTACAAATTCCATATAATGATTGTGTGGAAACACGGTGATAACATGTGAAAATGATTTATTTTTCCCAAGCTCAATACAAAATCGATAACATTTCGGATGCTGCATATGATATTTGTAATAAATATAATTTGCAAAATCAATACACGATCCACCACCTTCTGCTTCAAATTCGTCTATATTTAAATTATATATTTGGTTTCCGGATATTTTTCCATTGTTTGTTTTATCAATAAATTTAAAACGCTTATTGACTTCTTCATAAATCTTGAGGTATTCAGAAAGAACGGGACTGAATTTTGTATCTCTTCCGCTCAATACCATTGCTGTAGTATGTACCATGTTATTCTCCTTATATAGATGCAGATATTATATACATTAATATTTGCATCTATATTACTATACTGTTTTACTCTGGCTTATACACAGAATTCCAAGAAGATGTCCCGATTTGTTCCGGAACAAACCTATTCCAAAACCACAATCCAAGTGTAATGGGAAATTTCCGGAGTGCAATATTAAAAATTGCATTCGCAAATTGGCGTATTTCGAACTGGGCGTGTTTATCGCAACGAAGAGTTAAATATTTCTGAAGATTGTTTAGATCAATATTCCAGAAATATTCAGTATATACACCAACTGGGAGTATAATGCGAGCAATTTCTGCGGGGAGATATTCAAGCAATTTTGTATAATTAGAGTACGACAAATCATATACTTCGCCAACAAGCTTAGTTACAGTATCAAATACTTCATCAGGATTATCGTTCTTGTGTTCATCTTTTAATACTGATAAAATACGTTCACGAGAAGGCATATACATCTCGTTGGTGAGTTTTGTATATCTTGCAGATATCTCATTAACTCTAGCAGTACGATGACGAATTTGTTGTCGGTGTGTAAAAATAGGCATTCTGATTTTGAATGTGATACTTCCTTGTTCGAATGGTGAACTATGAGCATTTCTACTCAGATGATTAATTACCCCATATGCGCCTTTTAGAAGTTCTTCTTCCCCGATTGCTAAATCAAAATTTGCAGCTCCATAACTTTCTTTTGCAGATTTTGCGATAAGTATATCGTTTCCAAGAATTCCTTCAAACTCAACATACCCATCTTCGAATACTCGCTGATGCAAATTGTGTGGCTGTTTATTCATAGCAAAATCAATCGTCGCACGTTTAATGACATCTGGAGTGATTTTTACCCCTGAAGCAAAAATTTCTTTAACGAATGCCGCTGCACACAGTGTCGTATCGATATTTTGACAAAGTTTATCAGAAATATCGTCACCAAGTTCTCCAGAATGTGATAATAATTTATATACATCCTGCACGTAATCGTATTCTGTTTTATTTTCACAGAGTACCTGTTTAAAGTTCCAACTCATTGTGGTTCTCCTTCTAATTTAAGATTACCACAATGATATATAGTTTTAATCATCATTAACATTTCGCGAAAACATCCCTATAAATGCACTATATTGGAGGATTTATCCCATGAGGTTATTAAGTTCGTTCCCACAATTCAAGTTATTCCGAAATCGAGAATTCTTACTTGATGCTCCGGTAAAATCGGCTCAACGAAAATTTTTATATGTCACACTTTTATCTCCAAATAAATCGGATATTGCACAAGTATTCAATAAAAAATTAATATCAAAGCGGTATCTAAAATCTATATTTACCGAAAAATTATATCGTGCAAAATTGGTAACTGGCGGTATGAAAACTATCAGACAAAAAGTTACCGATGTTTACGCACAGTTTAAGGCACAGATGCCGTGGATACAATTTGTATTTCTTACCGTAAAACAATATCAAGATCGTAATATTATTTATGATGCAAGCCCGAGAATTGATCTATTACAACGTGATAATTTTAATTCAATTGGAATGTATTTTAAGCAATGTTATAACACTTTTGATGGTATTTTACACGATGCACGATTTTCAGAATATAAAAAGAGATATTTTGTAATCAATATCGACGATTCAATTAAAATCGATGTAAAATATCTTATGAAAATAAATGTTAAAACGCCCGTTCAAGTATTCTTCTATAGATTATTCCATGACATTGAATCTATGCGAGATTGGATTGGGCAGACATTTATTATCATGAATACGAGCGGAATGTTTACTTATTTTACACTCACCGAAGAAATGATTGAAAAAGGTATTAATAGTATTTTATTTAGATTCATGAAAGGCATGTGGGCATATGCGGCACACGATGCTTCTGGTATGCTCGAAGTTGAGGAAGACATCACAACTGCTGAAACCGAAACACCTGATAGAGAAGAACCCGCAACTGAGCAAAAATTAAATAAAATTGCAAAGAAGTTATCTTCGAATCGTGCATCTCCAAATGAACCGTTGAAAACGGCTCTTGCAGAAATAATTCCGGAAAAAGAAAAGCATCAGAAGATTTCTGCAGATTTACTCGAAAAAGAAAAAGACGATCAGATTACCAATGCTATTTCTGCTCTTAAGACAATGGCTGTAGATATTAATAAAACTGGATCAAAACCGGTTATTGTAAAAGTATCGAAAGCAGATAATGTTGATGATACTATCGATAAACTTGATGAAGCTGTATCTGACGCCGATCTTGAAGAATCAGAATCTGGAGAAACCGGTGAAGAAGAAACTGCTGCTCCGAAAACCGGTGAGCGTGAGAAAGAAATCAACGATATTTACGAGCAAGCAATTGAAGTTGCTAAGGATCGCAGACTTCCGAACAGAACTCCCGAGGTTACAAAGCGTATAAAACTTCTTAAATCAAACTCTGAAAAAATTCGCATGGATGGTCGGAAAGGAAAAACGTTAAAAGAACTCCTCGCCGAATTTGAGAAAACATCTCTCGATAACGAAGAACTTCCTGCACAAGGTGTTACTAATAAATCCGTTAAATATGCTACAGGACAAGCACTTGCAAAAACGTATTATAAAAAGCAGTTTGATGCCGATATTGCTACAATGATGCAACAGTTTGCGAATGCTCCTGATCTTAATATGGTCGTAACCGGTATTCAAAAAGAAGATATTTCAGATACTATGAATGGTCTTTTGAAATACACTTTTAATTTTGAAGATGAGTATGGAAAACAGCATACTGTTTCATATAATATTCCAAAACTCATTGATAATAAATTCTTTTTAATTGGTGGTAATAAAAAAATGCTCACCGGGCAAATCGCATCGATTCCGGTTATTAAAGTTAAACCGGATGAAGTACGTATTGCAACCGCTCATAATCAGATGGAAGTACACCGTGTCGGACAAGCGTTTGATCCAAAGGTCGAGATTTTAAAGAAATTAATGACGAAATTTCCTGGAAACGGATATTACGGAGTTACATATCGTTCTGGTGATAGCTCTGAAATAAATATGAAATATGATACAACTCTTGAATATGATAAACTTTCAAGTATGTATTATTCGATTGTTATCGAATCACAAGATAAACATAAGTCAGTTTCGTTTATATTTAATCAGCATGATATACGTGCAATGTTTGAAGACTTAAATATTGCATATATCGAAAAACCAGGACTTATACCAATTGCAATACGCGACGATAAAAAGATTTTGTATATAGATATTAATACTGGTGTCGATACTGAAGATAAAAAATTCACGATTTGCGACCTTGTTTTTTCAGCAATCAGGCAATTTTCAACGATTGAAAATCCGGATAAAATTATTGCCAGTATCACTGTTCCAAAAAAATATATGTATTCTCGTATTCAATACTTAAGTCGATGGCTTTCGATGGGGTTATTCTTAGGATATTTATTTGGTATTACAGAATTGCTTAAAGCGATGGGTGCTAAATACAAATTTGTATCAGAACCGTTTCCAAAAGATTCCCGCCTTACACAAAATCATATTAAATTTAAAGATGGATATTTATATTATCCTATTTACCCGACACGAGATTCGCTTATTTTAAACGGGTTAGCAAATGACATGGATACAGAATCTTTTACATTTGCAGAACTTGACACCGAATCTCCGTATCTATTAACGTTTGATAAGTTATTTCAAACACGGCAAATGGCAAAAGGATTTCAAGATTGTAAAACGTGGCTAATAGATTTTAAATCAGCTCAAGTAATGCGTGCATTACAACTTCCGGATACATTCTTACCAATTATGCTATATGCAAATTCGTTACTTGAGGATAATTCCGTTATAGACCCAAAAGCTACAACGGTTAACCGTATTAGAAATCTTGAACTTATTCCTTGTGTATTTATGTATAAATCATTAGTTCAAACATACATTCAATATAAATATCGATACAGTAAAACCGGAAAAATGCATGTTTCAGAAGGCGATATTATCGAAAAGATGAATTCTTCTGGACTATTCAGAGATTATGATACATTAAATCCTATTCGTGAAATTGAAACTGAAGGAAGTATTACTTTTAAAGGTCCTGGCGGATGTAAGATAACTGACGCATATTCATTATCTCGTCGCGCATACGATAAATCAATGGTCGGGATATTTGCGGCATCTTCTCCAGATTCTGCCGATGTGGGTATTTCTAAATATTTAACACTCAATCCTCGTATTACATCTACACTCGGGTTTATGAAATCTGGTGAAACAGATAATCCTGAAGAACTCGATTATGGAAATATCGGATCTATTGCAGAATTATTGGTTCCGATGGCTATCGATCATGATGATGCAAAGCGTCTTGGAATGGTTGGTAAAGAATCAAAACATTTGATGGCGGCATCTGAAACCGATCCTCTTCTTATTTGTAATGGAGTAGAGAAAGTAGTTCCGTATATGACAAGTAACGATTTTGTAACCATTGCTAAGAAAAATGGAAAGGTTCTTAAAGTCGATACAGAGCATGGTCTTGCTATCGTAGAGTATTCGGACGGAGAGAGAGAATCGATTGATATTATGAATCGTAGTCATAAAGACGGTGGTATGGGATTTTATGTTGTAAGTCGTAAAGTATGTGATTTTAAAGAAGGAGACGAATTCAAAAAGAATGACGTACTCGCACGAAATCCAAGTTATTTTTCAACTGAAAACGGTGCATCAAGGCCAGAATTTAATCCCGGTGTTCTCGCAAACGTTGCACTAATTACCAGTTCTACAACCTTTGAAGACTCAGCAATGATTACCGAACGTATTGCACATAAAATGAGTACTGACGTTGTTATGCTTAAACAAATTGTAATAGGAGGAAAAGCTAATCTTCATAAGATGGTAAAAATTGGGGATGAGGTTCTCGCCGGTGAAGCACTTGCCATATACGAAGATGAAATTGATGATCCTGAAATAAATCAGATGATTAGTAATGCCCCTACAAAAGATTTGATTGCTCTTGAAGAACTTACTAAACGTACTCCACATTCGAAAGTAACGGGGATTGTACACGATATTAAAATTTATTATACACTTCCTACTACTGACATGTCGGATTCTGTACGAGCAGTAGTTGATGTATACAATAATCGTATTAAAGCTCGTAAGAAAATTATTAACGCATATAAGGCTGAAAATCCAAGCGAAATTGTTACTGATTATGTAGGAATTACAAAACCAACAAGCGGTGATAAAATCCACGGAACTAATTGTCCTCATGGAAAATTACTTATTGAAGTGTATGTAAAATATACAGATTCGCCAAACAGTGGAGATAAAATTGTATTTTTTTCAGCACTCAAAGCAACACTTACCAGAACGCTTCCACAGCATTTAGCACCATATCCAGTAAATCATCCTGAAGAACCAATCGATGCAATATTATCTCCAATTGGATTAGAAAAACGGATGGTATCTTCGGTACTTTATATGCTACTTGGTAATAAATGCGTATGGGGATTAAAACAAAAAGTAAAACAAATTTTTGACAAATATGCGAAAAAAGAAGCAGATATTAAAGAAGCGACATCACACGAAGATTTTGAACTTGTGAAGGAACTCGCGGATCTTGGGTACTCTGCAAAAGAAATTGTAAAAGCATTATCATAATGCAAAACACAGAGAGCCAAATTTGGCTCTCTGTGTTTATTAATATCTATGCGGTCTAACATTAGAGTAACAATTATATAGGAGAAATATATGATAAAATTTTTATTAATATTGTGGCAGTTTCCACAGATTCTTGTCGGTAAATTAATGTCGTATCTGTGGACTAAATACGGAAATCCTATGATGCTCACAAAAGAGATTATCGAACTTTGTAAAAAGCATGGCGTTAAATTATTTTTAATAACAGAATCTTCTCGAAAAAAGAGTAAATTGTTAAAAATATTATCAGGATTTAGTCTCGGTCCATATATTTGTCTTAGTTCGGATAGAAATATATATACTATAAAACACGAAATAGGACATAGTTATCAATCAAAAATATTTGGTTTATTATATCTAATCATTGTCGGTATTCCCTCAGCCGTTGGAAATAATGTGTACGATAGAATTTTTCATAAAAAATGGTCATCAATTAATCGTGTAATATGGTATTATAATAGATTTCCAGAGAAACAAGCAAATGATCGTATGGGTATCGGTATTGATAACGTAACTGGTCAATGGATAGACAAGGTTGTTGAATAAATGGAGTTGCGTATTATTTTACAAACGGATACTATCGAAGAATGTAAAACAAAAGCTGAGGAATATTTAAAAGCTCCATTACAAGTTATTCCGGAGAAATTATCAATATTTGAATCTTATATAATTCGTCCAGCCGAACACAGGTTTATTCCAAAAGTGTGGACATACCGAATTGTTTGTCGAAATAAGAAATATCATTTTGGTACGATATAACAATAGGGAGGCGATTAATCGCCTCCCTATATTTTTTGTTAGGTAATGAGAAAATATTGAAAATCGTAACTCGAACCAGCGGAATCCATACCACGGTTATTGAATGTCAGATGACTGAATGCTTCGACTGAAATATAATCTGTGTATGATTCAGAGCTTATTGTATCGGTGATTGTAACTGGAATTCCGAAAAATAACGCCATTTCATTAAATCGTGCAAGATTTAAATTTCCATTTTCTGCTTGATAGTGACCTTTAATATCATCTTCGGTAATTTTAATTTCGAGAGGTGTATACACTTGTATATTATATAATACAAGTGGACTATCTGGTGCTTTATTAGGATCGTTATCGCTAGGTTGTGGAATATAATTCACGTTCTGATGTTTTACTTCAATGGCTGGTATTGGGAATGCTTTAAGATAATAATTAAAATATTGATCGGAACCATATGTAACACGTTTTCTCATAAAATATGATGCACGATCTGCCGAAGAAAGATCTGATCCAATAGGAACTGTACGGAACGGAATTTGGTGGAATAAATTGTTATCATTAGCACGAGCATCATATACTTGTCCAAACGTTAACGATGCACCACCATCTCCAACACCGACTAAACATATTTTACGATTTAATAAATCAGCTTGATTCGCTGGTGTAACCGCCGCATTAATATCTAATACGGTATTAAGTGTTAATTGTTGAGTTGCGTTCGGAATTATTCGTAACAATGATTCTAATAAGAAACGTCTACCGGGATAAATTGTAGTATTACTACAATTTAATACATCACCGTTTTTTCCAACGCATCGCACTTTTCCACGAATTTTTAAAGATGGACCATTACGTGCAACGAGATTACCATCTTTATCATATAACCGGTGTGCGACTGCCGGTATCTCAGTATTCAATCTTTCGATAAGTAAATTTTTCACCTTATTCCTCCATTGTCAATGTATCTTTATAATCATGTTTAGTCTTGTAGACATACAAGTTCATGACGAAGTTGAATAGCAGAATTCACTTCTTCTGGTTTTAAAAACGATTCATATCGTTTATGTTGTATAGAAAGTATATCACTAAATTCTTCACGCCTGTATTCGATAGTATTATCTGTAACCGATACTATATCATCAATTATTTCTGGTTTTGAAATGTAAAGTCTATGTTTCATAGTAATATAATTATCATAATTTACTAACTGAAATCTACGTAAAATATGATTAAGTATTATACGCGATTGTCTTCGTTCAAGTGGGTATACGTCTATACGGTTATCAACAATTATATTAGTTTCTACAGGATTAACTTTTGGATTTAATAATAAGTGTCGCATAGAAACAAAACTCGCAGGTTTATCATTTTGTGATTCTTTAAATAAATTCCATATAGTAAGCCATGATGGAAACGATGTCGTATCGGAAAATTTTACATTATCATTAACAGAGATTTGGGTTTCACCACTTCCTGAAGATAAATCGGTAAATATGTCTTTGACAATTACTTTGTCACCCATTTTTTCTTGTCCGTGATCTGACCAATGATGATATAAATATAGTGACGGAGAATCCTGAAACGTTCCAGTAACTTTTTCAGATCCTACTACATCAAATAATTTTATAAGACAATCGCGCGGATTATTAAACACGTTTACTGTATCCGATGATGAAAAGCTTGTAGTATAGTGTTTAAATAATTCGATTGTATTAATAATTTTTGCGAATTTCATAACAGTATCTACATATGTAGAAAGAGCCGCATCGACAGTATTATCACTTACAGATAGTACTTTAAGCATAATAGTAAGAAATTGTGATATCAATTGAATACCCATATTTCTAAATTGCTCGGTAGAACTACCATCATCAGCATACCATTGACTTCCGGTTGCTAAATTAAATTGACCATCTATATACGCTTTTAATGCGTTATCCCTAGAATTAAGGTATCCAGAATATGTTTCTGCACCATTAAAAGTATCTAAAATTGCTTTACAATACATATTATAATTAAATATTTGTTTAAGACCAACATATTCGGTATAATCTTGACAATTAAGCATTTTTTGTACAAGTTTATCATGGTTATCAAGATTGTAATAATAAGTTGCAACGGCTCCGTTTGGACGCTTCCATTCATCTGGGAGAGTACCAGCCTCAATAGTTGTCTTTACAATAAAAATATCTTCATCGTGTACGAGTGACGGTAACTGAACTGTTGCACCTTCATTATCAGGGATTACATATTCGTCCATAGCCTTTAATTCATCAAGATTCGGATTCGGATTGAATCCGATAAACTGAGATATAGAATCTACATCTTGAATTATTTCGTCAGATACCGCGTGTCGCAAGCATGTAATATAATTAATTGCCGCAATCAAATCTCGAATTGTTACATTTGGCATTAATTCGCTATCTGGAATAACCGTATCCATAGTATCGGGATCACCCATAATCGCGGTAGTAAATAAATATACCGATTGTATAAGATTTCTAGCAGTATCAACGTGTGCAACTATTCCTAAGTATTTAGTATAAAACGTAGAAAACTGTTCATTATTTTTTAATAAATTCTCAACGTATTCTACAAATTCAGATTTCGGATTTCCTGCTTCTAACGGATTCCCGGATGTATCTCCAAAATACGCGTCTTTCATCGCTATAGTCGATAACGGAACTCTTTGTGTTTTATCAGAGATATATTTTGCAAGGCTTCGAGTTTCTGCTACTACATTAATAGGGATTTTTACTAAAGATATATCATAATTATCTTGACGTTTTTTTGTTGGATCGAGAATGATATCTTTAGTAACAGAATCAGAATTAACCGTTTTTAATAATAAATATTTGTATACATCAATATCGGTTGTTCCGAATAATCCTAATATTTTAGTAATAACTTCATCAGAACCTTTTAACGCAATAAATTCGTCCACATGGTTAATAAGTTCCATAATAATAGAATCATCGTCGATAATATCTACAAGCGTCTCAAGATTGTATTGAGATAGAAACATTTTCTTTTCTTGTCTAGTCGGAAAATCGTTTCTTAAATATTTTACCATTTGCGATGCAATAAATTTTAACGTAGTTAAAAATAGAATACTAATTCCAATAAATCTATCATATAATTCCTCAGTCTTTGCATATGATGGGATATATGGAACTTCGAGTACATAAAGCTTTGCAATATGATATGATTCATAAAATGTATTTACATCTCCAACACTAAGCAACGTTTCGTTTGCATATAGTATATTGAAATTTTCCGCATCTCGCGCAATATGATACGGAACTCTGTGTATGAGATGTTGTAAATATTCATAATCATGTCCTGCAGCATATTCCCTATCAATTATTTTATTTAATTCTTCACCATTATTGTTTACAAGATACGCCCACATTTTAGCATGATTGGTATCACTAAATGTATGAATTGGAAAAAATCCTCCATCAAATATATCTTCGATAATGACATACTGTGATTGATCATCCGGTTCACCATTTAATGCTAAATAATACGAGTTTGTTTCTTTATAATTTGCAATCGTACGATTTCTACATCTAATAAGTAATTCTTGTATTAGCGTGTCTCCGGCGAGATGAAAGAATTCACCTTTATCAATTTTATACACATTTATTAAATTTTGAGGAGCACCAACACTTGTTAAATCTGCAAGCGTAATAACATAATTAAAAATAGTATCTCGTTCAAATTTTGCAAGAGTATATAATTCTCCAGCATATGCAGATTCTTTTGTTTCTGTTAACCCCGCATCAAAAGTACTTTTAATAACGAGGGAATCTAAGAAATCAATATATTTAAGCATGAATTGTCGTTCGTAATACGTGAACGTGTATGCCATATAATTCCTCCGATATTGTATATTAATACGATGTTCGCTTGATAATTTGGATGAATATGATCGTAAAAAATAATTATAAATACGACATTATAGTAATACAAGGAGACAACTATGGAAGAAGAGCAACCAAAAAAGCGGTATCGATTGGACCCGCTTCCCGGAAGGAAACCCCCACCAAATTCAACACCATATACTCCAATGAATTTATTTAATATTAAGGATGCTAAAGATTGGAAAGGTAATGATTATGACGGGGTTAAATTTTCTACTACTAAAAACGGAAATTTTAAAATTAATGCAAAACGTGCATTTTATGCATTACACTATTATATTGAACCAAAAATGTTATTTGATACAAGGATTCTCGAACAATTTGTACACGCAACAAAACAAACAATTCGACATTCTAAAGTATATGAAGCATATATCGCATATTTAAGAAACGATGTTGGGTTACAATTTGACGCGTTTAATGGGAATATACACCAAGATATGGCGAAACTTGAAATGCATCATGGACCATTATTTACGATTACCGATTATATTAAAATTATTCTTAATTGGCAATTAGATAATGGTGTTCTTACTAACACATTTGTAGTCGCACACCAAGTAATGGCTGAGCACGCTATGAATAATGTACAAGTTGCTATGCTTACTAAGAATAATCATGCATTAGTACATAATGGGCGATTAAAACTTGATATGCGACAATGCTGGGGAGATATAAAAACGTTCCTAATGAAATATCAAAAACAAATTAACGGAAGTCCTTTTTTATTGGGGAAGATTCATAAATATAAAGATCAATTAATAGATCCTGGATTTCACGACGCTGGGATTATAACTCCGGATACAATGATTAACTGGAGTAAGCCGGAAGAAGAATATCGTCCATGGCTATAATAACTATATATTATTTTCAATAATGGAGGAAGTTAAATGCAAAAAGAAAAAGCATTACCGATGCGGAATGGTCCGCAACCAGTTCGTATAGAATCGTTACCACTTGATGAGGCATTAAAAGTGCTTGATACACAAGGACGAGCACAAGTTAGAGGAGGATCGGTTCGGGTCACTCCTTTAGCAGAAGAACTTATGAAATCTAAAAAGATTGTATTAAAAGATAAAAAAGATCAGACGGCTTTAAATAATTTCTACAGAGTATTTGCTATATGGGCATGCGAACGCGCAAAGGCGTATCATCGTGCGTTATATCCTAATGGCCAACTTCCTAAAGATGAAGACGATATTGATATGCCAACAAAAACATATTATACAGCTCTCCATGATCAAATTATTTACGTTGTTCAAGAACAATCTATTTTCAAGCCAGAGTTTCTTGCAATGCGAGTCGGATTTGATATTAGAAACTCTCTTTTAAGACAACTTTCCAAATTAAAACGTGATCCTAGAGAACAAAAACCTCTTGCTAGACGATTCGGTCCGTCTCGTCAGGAAAATACTCTTCCACAATATCGAAAACTTGTTGGAAGCTATCTTGTTAAATTAATAAGTGGAGATATTATATCTTCTGATTATTATGCTGATCAAACTACTAAAAATCAACATTATATGGCAGTATCTGCAATACACGGTTTTTCTAATGAACCTGTATATACACAAATGTCAGATGTTAAACCGACGCCTCATGAAGTAGATGTTACCAAACCTGTTTCACAAGAACAAAAAACCGAGGTCTCGGCGTGAATATAACAACTATATTTATGGGAATTATAATATTGATTGGGGCAATTGTAGCATTTAATATCAGTTTAACTTCGTTACAACTTCGTAAAGAAAGTCGCGAATTTTTAAGAATGCTTACAGCACCAAAAGCACCAGTAGCAGTCCCTCCACCAATGTATCTTCCGTATGAAAAATGTATGCCACTTTTTACAAAACTTGTGATAACAGTATTTCAAAGAGGGTATATTAATCATATCATTCCTTCTATATCAAATGCTGACGGAAAAGTTACAATGCTTTCTCCTAACGATATTGTATATCAAGACTTTTTAAAATCTTCTGTGATACAAGTATTTGAATCTATGCCAGCATATTTACAACAATCAATATTTTATTATTACAATGTAAAAAATAAAGATGATTCAGAAGATGCTGGAGCTGCAACACTTATTCAAAATATTACCACGCAAATAACAAGCCTCTTGAATAATCAGATTATTAAGAATGCAGAACTAATCGAAACTGTTGGTGCATCTTCTGAACCGTTCTTAAAATCGGTTCAAAAGATGGCAAATTTAGTATCCGATAGACAATCTAAAATGAAATCTCCGGATGGATCGAAGATGGAAGTGATAGATTATTAATCATTTTATATCCGGTACCAATTGGTACCGGATATATTCTTTTTTATATGATTTTTCCAAAAACACTATAATAAAGCACAACTCATAGGAGGAATATATGGGGCTTATACTTGATGCGCTGAGAAAACATAACAGTGCCTATAAAGATTATGTTGATAATAATACACCACTTTTTTCAGCCAGAACTGATTTCACTATTTATGATTATATGAATGGGACACGTACCCCAATTCCAGGCCCTAACGGAACTACTCAGCATTATCTTAATATCGGAATGGTTCCGGGTATTCATAGTTCTATTGGTAAAAGCCAATCCGGTAAAACTTCATTATTCGTAAAATTATGTGGAAATATTGTATTACAATATCCAAATTCACAATTTTATTTCCGAGATGTTGAAAAAACAACAACACAAGATCGCCTTATGGCATTAACCGGATTTAGTGCACAACAATGTGATAATCTAATAGATTACCGTCGGTATGATATTAATCATGATACGGTATATTCAGATCTTCGAAGTATTTGTCAAACAAAAGAATCGCTTCGTGATCAGATTATGATTAATACTGGATTTTTAGATCATCACGGGAAACCAATTAAAATATTCCCACCAGATGTATATCTTGTCGACTCTCTTCCAGCATTGGCTAAAATAACCGATGATGAGGAAATTAAAGATGACGGAAGAGAACTATTTGATGTAAAAGATGTATCGGTAAACCGTAAAGTTGAAGGTATGCAAACGGCTGGAGATAACAAACAATTATTAACAAAAATTCTTGATCTTACGTATAAATATAATATTCGAGTTATATTGATTAATCATATTACTACAAATATGAATATTGGAAGCATTATTCCTGTTTCAAAGGTTATGCAATATTTAAAACAAAGTGAAAAACTTCCAGGTGGCTCAAGTTATTTATATTTGTGTACGAATATCACAAGAACCGATTTCGTAGCAAGATTAGATGATGGTGAATATGGTCCTATGATACATGGTACACGTAATAAAATCACCATGATTAAAAATAAAAATAATCTTTCAGGTGTTCCTATTCCTGTTATATTTTCACAAGAATATGGATATATTTCTTCTCTTTCGAATTTTGAATATATTGCAAGTCGTGGATACGGGCTCGACATTAAGGGGCGAAATATTTCATTTAAAATATATCCAGACGTTTCATTTACGAAAAAGACGTTATATGAATCGCTTATTAAGGATGTAAAAGAACACGGGAAAAATTCTCCGCTTTTAAAGGCGTTAACAGTTACCACACAACGGTGTCTATTCTATGATTTTTGTCTGCATACCCCAGATCCAAATCCGAATAATTGGATAAACGGAATTCAAACACTTTCGTATTCTAAAGGCTCTGTATAATAACACAATTGGGAGGATTTCATATCCTCCCAATATTTTTTTGATGTATATATAATATACGTGAAGGAGAATTATATGAATCACCAATCTTGGAAAAAATCATCATTTGAATCTATCGCTGAATTATTTAACAAATTTAATACGGTGTTACATATAAATGATAAAAGTACACCAATTAACCCATTACAACATTCTACATTGACCAAAAGGGAGGAACAGTATGAACACGTTGGAAAACCAAATAGAAAACAGTAACGAATTAGGACTTGCATATTCTATAACACAGCAGGTTGGTATAATTAGATTACAATATTCAAAGGTTGATATTTTTGAATTATTGAAATTTAACGGGCCTGTGAATATAAAAATATGCGAAAAAAAGCTATTAATATGCGATAATAATATGCATTCATTATTTGCTGTATCAACTGTGTCTGAAGATAATGATTTCAATATATTCTTTTTATATTCTGTTGCTCTTGCTATAAATAATGTATTATTCAGACACGATGATGTGACGTGTTGCACTGAAGATTCCGAAAGCGAACAGGGATACAAAAAAATAGAAATAAATAGAGACATTCAAACGTTAACACAAATAGTTAAAAAATATTCACACCCGTTTCATACACAATATACAAACGGTGGAGGATATATATTTGACAAATTTGGTAAAGTTGTTTTATCAGCATGTAGTACTCCAGAATTTAAAGAATTATCGACACCGATTCGACTTGCACGGTCAACGTGTGTCGCAGAATGTATTAACCAATATTGGTTTAATGATCCTATTCATTGGGAGAAAATATAGTATATGGCAGAAACAGCATTAGAAAATTTATCGATAGCAAAACAAGCAATCGATGTAAAATCGGTTAAATCGTTATTAAGTAAAAAGATGCTTGATACATATAATGCCAGATTTGATCATAGCGACGAATTTTTAGGAAATTCGTTACTCACTCTTGCAAATCTTATATCTTCACCACGTGAAAATATGTTTTGTCAACAACTCCCACAAGTACTAATGTTACTTGATACCGAAGTTCCGAACGTATACACTGGATATGAAGCAGAAATTGGAAAATTCTCTAAAAGTTATTATCGTGCGGATCGTAACTGGAAAATTGAACACAAAATTTCCAGATATAAAACACATCCGGATTTATCGTATTATCTTATTGTCGTAGATGATAAAGGATATTATGATATCGTTAAACGTACTTTTGGTGAACCTTTAACAGAATCATATGGGTATTTAAATAATAATGCTGTAATAGATTCTAAGACTCCCGGCACATATATCCATAAAAACGAAGTTATTTATAAGAGCACCGCATTTGATGATGCAATGAATTATCGATATGGAAAAAATGTGAATGCTGTTTATTTGTCTTGTACACAAGTTACTGAAGATGCTGTGTGGATGAGTGATGAGTGTGCACAAAAATTTCAATATCCTATGATACATTCTGTTGAAATGACTATCAATATGAATGATATTTTACTCAACTTATACGGAAATGATACTGTATATAAAACGTTTCCGGATATTGGAGAAGACACAAAATTAAAAGTATTATGTGCAAAGCGCCACATTTCAAGCAAATCAATATTATTTAATTTAAGAGATACTAATTTGCGAAATGTACATTTTCACGAAGATAATGCTTTTTATATCGACGGTAAAGTTATTGGTATTGATATCTTCTGTAATAGAGAACCTGAAGAAATTATCAAAAATCCAGTTAATGCACAACTTATGTATTATTATACTGAACAACAAGAATATTATGCAACACTTAAACGAACGCTTGGTAAAATTATTACTAAGAATCCAGGAAAAGTATCGGATCAACTTCGACACATTTATCATAGGGCCGAAGATTTAATTAGTGGAAAATCTATCGTAAACGGAACAGGTAAATTTGAAAATATGTCGGTTATATTTACAGTTCTCGATATCAAACATATTCAACGAGGATTTAAAGTAACTGGGCGTTTTGGAGAGAAAGGGGTTGTTGGAACAATTACTCCAAAACAAGACATGCCGGTGAATCAATATGGTATACACGCTGACGTCGTATTATCCCCGCAAGGTGTTTTTGGACGTCTTAATGTAGGGCAGTGGACCGAAACAAGTCTTACCTTTCTTGCAGATAATATTTGTAGAGAATTGAAAACAAATGATATTCCATATGTTGTCGGAATGCCTGTGTTGCTTGAATTTGTAAATGATGTAAACCCGAAACAAGCCGTTGATATTAATAACTTTTACACGAGTTGTGACGAAGCACATCGTGAACAAATGTATTCTGAAATATTGACAAGCGGATTAAAAATACACCAAGCACCATTTTGGGATAATTGTGGATTTGATGAATTGCGTATATTATATGCTAAGTATAGATATCCTAGATATACTTTTACGTATAAAGGACAACCAATCATTCGCCGTCTTACCATGGGTAAAAAATACATGATGGTATTAAAACAAACTCCGGAATCGAAATACTCTGCTCGTGGACTTGGGATGCAAAGTGCACTTGGCCATCCTTCAAAATCTATAAAGTTTAAGAAATACGAATTACCATGGAGTAATACTCCTATACGAATTGGAGAAATGGAACTAATGGGATTATGCATGTGTAACGAACCAACGGAAATTGCAACATGGCTTTCGACATATGCGAATTCGTTAGCAAATAGAGAAAAATTTGTAACAGATATAATACAAGCATATGATCCGTTTAATATAACAATTTCGGTTCCAGAAAAACGAAGTATTAATCGTAAAATGCTTAATTGTTTATTCAAAAGCGGTGGTGCTCGTCTTGAGTAGATATCATATAGAGAGTGTCGTTATGACACTCTCTATTTTTATTATTATGAGGTTTATATGAATTTACAAATAACAAAAAATAACGGAATTGTTGCTATTGAAGATATATCGGATTTATTTTATGATGAAGATATTGGAAATTTTCTTGTTGAGAAAAACGAATTTGTGTATCATATATCGCACGCATTACATGAAGCACTTGATGAAATTATCACGGACGGTTTAAAATGGAGAAAAACGCCACAACAAAAAATACATGGAACTCTTAATGATGTACCATATTTTCCGTTTAGTCAGAACGCATTTATATCTCCATTCGCAATTCCTCTTATGTTAAAATATAATCTTAAAAATGAAGATATATTAGATTATGGAATACTCAATATTCGCATTCCGCACGTAAACCGCATTATCTATTCTCAAAATGCAACATTACGTCCCGTACTTGAGAAACCGTTATCACGATTTAACGATGATACACTCGTTTTTGCGGCGTTTGCGTATTATGTAACATTTTTAAATGTGTGGAGCCGTGATAAACTCGGGATTGATGATTCTAATATGTTACGTGTTGCGGCAGAGTATATTATTACATTTGCGTGTCAACGTATTATCGTTGATGCGTGTAAGCAGTCTCAAATGAGTATACTACCATTAGACACTGATCCTTATAATATAGAACAAATTATCAATGCTGGATTCTGGAAACCGATTCAGATTGCGGGCCACATGAGTCACGCATACCCAAACGATATAGATATATCGGATATTATTGATGACTTCGACTTTGATGGAGAATATAGGAGAGAATATAACTATGGACGTTAATAATAAACAAGTTAAATGTCCGTTTGACATAAATCATATTCAAGAACAAATATTGAATTTTATTCATACAGATATTCAATACAATTTATATGCTAGATATACACCAACACCGAGAACACAGAGTAATATACATAAATTACAGCATTGTATTAATCCGTTTCGTACTCATATTTGTGATTTTGATAAAAACGGTGACTCAGATAATATTGCGATGCATCCAGTATTATATACAACATGGATGGCGATTGAAAAATTGCATGTACGAAATGATCCTGTAACATATGTAAAAGAATTAATTATAGATTTCGTTGCAAAATATGATAAATTATTTAATTTTATTACTGGTGCAGATTCTTGGAAATGTGCGGCAATTATATGGTATATTGCAGTATTACACGAATGGCTATTATCACATAAACAAGTTTGTATGTATACTCAAGAACTTCGTATATTATATACAGAACTTGAGGGACAGTGGTCTGAGCATCTCATAAATACTATTTGGAATATATATTATCATGAAAGCGACTCGATTTTTGAGGACGGACTTATTGAAGTAATTTATGATCACATTCTTATGGAATCTCGTATGAATGGATCATGGGGACTTGCAATGCAGACAATACTTGACGAAGAAAAGTCGGATATTCCTTTTTAAAGGTGGATATAAATCATGAGAAATGATACATACGAGACAGTTGCGAACGCTGTTGCAAAGGTTGCATATATGTGTATTGATTGTAAAGTGATGCTTGATCTTTCGGAATTTGAGATTGAAAACGGAATTATTGTTTCTCCGTATATTAATACGGAAGGAATTATTAATAAAACTCGTATTACATATATATCAAAATTATTTTTAGAAAAACTTGTAGTACGAAACAATTATCAGAATGTGTATCAAAAACTTCGTGAAGAAACCGATAAGCACACGACTCTTTTACAAAAAGCATATTTTTCGATGCTTTGTGCAGCATGGTGTTCTGAAAAAGGTGATGCATCTAGGAGAAATTTTACAAAAATTAAATTCTTTATACGAGAAACAAAATTATATATTATTTATTATATGACAGATATCGTCCGGCAAATAATTGCACAGCCAACATATGAAAATGCGTTTGATCGTATTTTCAAAGCAATAGATATAAATATTATTACTCCACTATTTATTAGTGGAACTTTTGGTGCAGGGGAATTTGATGAAGGTAGTATACATGATCCGTCAATTCTTATTATATATGATTTTTGGATTGAGGAACTTACAAGATTAAAGCATTCTCTTAAGAATTATTCATTTGAGCCAGAAATTGTAGAAGAACGATTAAAAAATCAAATGTGTAGCATTCGTAATAAAGCGCGGCCGCATGCTGCAGAAAGGTTTAATGGGTATCAAAATGGATGGTCCGTTTCTGACGAATTATTTGAATCGGCTTGCACCTCCTTTGCGTAGTCGAGTGAGGAAATATATGGAAGAGCGATCTAAAAAAGCGGTTGCACTATGGGCGCGTTATGTTGATACTGCTACAAATACCGCATATGCACTTATCGATTCAAAATTATCATACGATTTATCACACTGCACAAAATTCCCAGAATGTGTTATATCTCCGTATGCACAAAATAACATTACTGACCGTAAACATCAAGCGATATATATTAAATCTATAACATTGCAAAAATTATATGCACGACGAAATTATCAGGATTCATATATATCGCTTATTCATAATCCGTTTAAATGTAATCCTGTGCAAGAAGCATATTTTGCATTTATCATATCTATATACATATTATTCAAATCCGGACAATTATCTAACACTCACCATCTTCACGACCAAGATGATAATATACAACACAGAATTCTTTATTTTACTACAAGAGGAAGACAAGCATTAATGTCAGCTATCAATGCTACATTCTATGATATATTAGCACCAGAATTTATATACGATTGTTTTAACGATACAATACACCGAGAACAATTTGAAAATATACTGCTTTCCGGATTACGAAGAGTAATTCTTGAGCCATTATATATCGAAGGATCGTTTGGACTTCCCAACTATGATTCTCGATACCCAACCGATGTTTTAAGTAGCGATTTTCTATCTGCTAAAAACGTTTTTGGAAATATTACCATATTGGAGGATAATTTATGATTGGAATGAGTACAACACTCAAATTCTTTCCGTCGTTTTCACCACAACCAAGGTCGCCTGTACAAGATCTCGCACAGATGATTCAAAGTATTCCAGATATTCAATTTATAAATGCGTTAAGCGCTGTATATCCAGCATTTGCTGGAGCCAAACTTTCGATAAAGAAACGAATTATAAAACCCGAATTTAGTCCTAATATGCCAGGGCATACACGAGGATGTACCGTTGCAATTGATATTTCGTCTCCACAAGGAAGAGAACATATGAGAGTCCATATTTATGAATCTGGACGTGTTGAATATCCTACCGGTGGACAATATCCAGCGGTCATTGTAAATTTCATTGAGCACGAAATGGCCCCGAGTATTGGGTTTGCGGTGTCGAACTACCTTCATACCGTTAGTTTATAATTATTCTCCGCTGCATATGCAGCGGAGATATTTTTTACGCGGCAACTATAATAGCCCGAGCGGCAATCATTGTATTATTTCGAATAACAAAATAAAGATCCCAATATGCAATAGTAGTATAAAGCATAGTAGTTAGCAGTCCGCGGTATCTTTGTACGACGTATTGTAATTCGTTATAATAATTTCCACCTTTATACATACTTTGTAAATCTTTTTGTAATGTACCAAGTGCACGAGTGGCGTCAGAAATTGATTTGTTACATTGTTTATATACTTCCTGAAATGATTTAAACGCTGAATCGGATATGATACTTTCATATATACCAGGAGACTTAATAATTTCTTTTATTTCAACTTCGCGTTTTTCTTTTTCTTCTCCATAATATTTTTTTCGAATAATACGAGAAATATTAGTTTCGTTTACCAAATCTTGATTTGTATTATTTGGAAGTGCAGTTTTGAATATTTCTTTGATAGTAGCATCAATATCTTGTTGTATCGAAGCGGTTTTCTTATTTGAAGGAAGGCTTGTATCATTATTAGGATATTTTACCCCTTCAACTAACTGCACAATAAGATCGTGTAATTTTGGAATAGCATACCGTAAAATTTCTTCATCTTTTTTAAATTCTTCAACAGGATTCTCGATAGCAAACACCGTCATCGCTGTCTTAACACTAATTAACGGATTAGAATAATATTCTTGTATTTTTCTAAAATTAGTATCAATTAACAGTTTATCAGATTTATGTAACTTAGATTGAAAGAACTGAAATATTGATATAAAGAAGTTCTTAATCGCCGCAAGAACTCTTACACCGAACTCTTTAAGCTTTCTGAAAAATACTTCAAACAATGATATTTTCGAATCAATGTGAATATCTAAAAAATCACCTTTTCCAGTAATTGGATCTTTTTGATTTTTTAATCCTACTCTGACTCCTATATCAGCGCGAGTATTACCACTTTCCATAGTTGCTATAACTTTTGATCCATCGCACGCAATAATAAGTTCTTGCATTTCATTATCGATATTACATGCTTCTTGTGCAAGTTCAATAACTGAAATACCTATATCAATATCTAATTCATCATTAATATTTGTAAACGAATCTTCAGGAAGTGTTGGAATGTAATCTGTAATAGAATTCATATATGCTCCTTTTTATGTTAACTCCAATTATATTTATAAATGATATCCATATGATATCGGTTTGGATGATTTCTACGTTGACTCAAATACCATGATAATGTATGAATACCTTGATCTAAAAAATCGTGATATACATCAATATGACAATCAGAATCTTCCGGCTCCATGTTATATAACGTTTTACTACCATGAATATGCCCGTGTACGTTACACCAGTCTACTGTAGATAATCCGAGTTGTTTGATTGAAACCGGTACATGTGAGAATATTATCTTCGCACGTTCAGACACAATCTGATCTTTTGCAATGTATTCAAATCCCATTTTATGATAAAAATTATCATCAAGATCATCATTGTTTCCACGAACTAAAATCTTAGGATGTCCGTGTAATGCTCGAACAGTTTCAAACAATAATTTTAAATCATCTTGTCTACATATTTCTTCTTCAGAAATGTCTCCAAGCATTAACACCGGTTTTCCGGGTTTTATAGCATCGTTAATACGTTTAATCATATCGTTCGATTTTTTAACATATTCTGCATATGACGCGTCTGTTTGTTTTTTATTTATGTATTTCATCAAATGCCAGTCTGATGTCACTATAGGATCCTGTGTTTCGATTATTTGTAATGCTTTTTCAAGCGAAATTAATTTTGGTTTTACAAATAAATTTTTAGTAATGACAGTAAGCATAATTACGACCTGATTTCTTCAAATCTGGAGACCTTATCACCATTAGTATTTTCAACTAATTCGAACCATTGCGAAAATGGTCTAACCCATGTAATACCATCAGGTTCGTCGTGACGAGTGTATAATACACATACTGATAAATCTTCAGAAGATTTCCCGAATCCGGTTATTTTGTAAATACGTCCTTTAAAATGTTTGTATATTCTACCGGACATGTCATTGTTACTCATGATAGTTTCCTCCCATTATCGTGACGGAATAATTTTTATTCCATCTACTTTTGGCTGTAAATTAGGATCAGTTGTATCCCAATATAAATCTTGTATTAAATTTACCGCATATGCAAACTGGGTATAATTACGATCAAATATTTTAATGTAATTATATTCTTCTTGTTTAAGCATAACTTTATCTTTTTCTTTTTCCATTTCAAGATCGACTGCAACAATTTTATGATGTTTATTATCACTTGCTTTTAATTCGACAATTAGATTAAGAGACGCAATCCAGAAATCCGGAATATACAAATGTGTTCCATTATTCCATTGGTATTCAAAACTAAACGGGCATTGGCTTATATCTTTACCGCTCCACCCATACGTTAAATTAAGAAATCGTAAAAAATCGTATTCTAGTTTTCCGGTATATGAGACAATTGTTTTATCATTATCAAAGATATATTGTCCAGAAATAGAACGGTTGTTAAGCATTTTTTGTTGATGATTGGGATCATTTAATAAATGCTCTTTTCCGTATTTTTCTATCATGCGACGTTTTGCTTCAGCTACATACGCATTTTTGCATTCAACAGAACAGAATCGATCATATCGTTCCGCTTCTTCATTCCAAGGAGTTTTTTTAGTTCTACACTGAACGCATAAACCGAACGATTTCTTATTACGAATATTAAACGCGTATTGTGCTGCGCTCATACCATCAGGAATTTCATCTTGATGCTCTTTATACATATGTGTATATACAGCATCTTTTTGTGTATAAGGCCGTTTACAACATGGACATTTGTATATTTTAGGTCGTGATGCCATAATATTATTCCTCCAATCTTATTATACGTATGTTTTTTAATAAATTTTTATTATAAACATACGTTTTAACATACAAATAAATTAGATATTCCGTTATATAGGAGAATATATGTCAAAGATGGATTACCGCTTTAAATTTGGTAAATATGATGGAATGCTTGAGGCAAACGACCCATCAGGAGAAGGATACAAAATATTAACTCTTTCAAATATACTTAATATGCGACCGGGGACATTACAAGATACACCTAATTGTGGATTATCTATGGATAATGCACAATTCGCAGAAACCGGTAAAGAACTTGATACAGTAATATCTCGTATCCAAGCAGATATTATGCAACTTTCAAACGATTATATAGAACCAGGATTTGTTACATCGGTAGATTTTAAACTTGCCGATACACATGGTGCTGCAACTGATGGTTCACAAGATTGTAGTATAAATATTACCTTACGAAGTGGAACAGTTATTTCGATTGAAAGCACCAATACTTCAACCGGTCTCATGCACAAATCAATTAAAATTGATAAGACACCTTTTATCAATACACAAATAACATAAAGGAGTTACTATACGAAGTGGAACAGTTATTTCGATTGAAAGCACCAATACTTCAACCGGTCTCATGCACAAATCAATTAAAATTGATAAGACACCTTTTATCAATACACAAATAACATAAAGGAGTTACTATTATGCCAGCAGCGTTTGAAGATTTAAAACGTCTCATTGAACAAAATACAAACGAAATTTCGTCTGACAATAATTATCCATTAAATCAACTTGCATCAAAAAGTATGGGAGTTTCTGGTCCAAAATTATCTCGACAGGAATTTGCAGATTTACAACATGATCTTGCGAATGCTGCTCGAAATGCGACACAAATTCCTAAAATGCTTAAAGATGAAAATGTTTCTGATGAGGTAAAGCAAGCAGCAATCCAACAACAACGGAGACTCATCGCCGAAATTCAACATAATAAAGCCCCTGCAAACGGTGCTCGTCCGAATGGTCGTCAACTCAATCACGATGAACAACAGATTTTAAATTTGGCACAACGTAACGGATTTACTATACCTGGAAATACTTCTAAGCGTAAACAAGTAAACCCACTTGCAAATGCGTTATCACAGCCAAGTGCAATTGAAACAATCGGTGGATCTATCGTTAATGGTACACCAAAAAATTCCCAACCAAAACCAACTGTTGCTCCGGAAGAAGCATCGGTTGATCTCAGTACACCACCGCCACAAAGCGATGATGATATAGAAGTCATAAGTATATAAGGAGAATAAAACAATGGCAGAGAATCAAGATTCCGTTATTCCACCCGTAGTCAATTTTGACAAATCACAAACGCTCCCAGGATCTATTTCTGTGGATGAAAAATACAAACAAGATTTGGCTAATAGAAAAAAGAAAAACCAAGATCCTACACAACAACAAACATCTACACCAAGCGTATCACTTCCAAATGCATTTTCAGAACCCCCGGCAACTCAAGTGCCTCCAAAATCACTTCAAATGCCGTCTGCAATACCACCAAATCCTCCATTACATGGACAACCAGAAAGATTTACTATGGAAAAAGTAAAAGATGATGAACCACCTAAAGAAGATCAATCGGAAATAATTCCGGATACAATTAAAACTGGTGCTATTGAAGAAAATGACGCAGTTGCAATTCCGCAAACACCTGCAACGCCTGTTGTACCTATCACCGAATCTCATAGCGATAATACTATTAAAGATGCTATAAATACTGCAAAGCAGACTGAGCGTGCCGAAAAAGAATCAACTCCGACTCCTGTAACTGTTCCAGAAGATACTCCTTCTGTTCCTGTATCTGAAGAAAAATCAATATCTTCGATATCTGAAGATATTCCGTTCCCTACAATCGAAAGTGATGATACCCCGCCAGAAGGTCCGCAAGGAGGTATTGTAGCTGGAGAAGAAGTTGTTGCAGATGCCGTACCTGATCCGAAGCATGATGCGCTATCAGCGAAAAATCATGATGAACCTGATCCTTTTGGTACCGATGATTCAAGCAGTATACATGCTGAAACCGGATACGATGATGAGTCGTCTGTTAAAAAAGTAGATACTACGTCTGATATACCACTTGAAAACGCAGCAGATAATGCTCCAGATGACGGTACTTTTGTTCAAAGTATGACTGAAGAAGAAGCCAGTAAAATCATGATGGATGAACTCAATCGTGAAAATAAAGATGTGCTTACTTCTCCACAAAAACTTAATGAAGCACAAGTCATTGAATTAAATGATTATACTACTACACACTTTCGAATTCTTGAAAGTATGAATCCCGAAGTTGCTAAACTAAAGGGTGCAGAAATCAATCTTGCACAACGCGAAATGGTTGATGTCTCATCGATTCCGGATTATGAACTTAAAAGCGTTGATTATGAAAAATCGATTCTCGACGGAGATCGAAAGGTACAAATTGTTTGTGTACAATCCGGATATACATGTATGGTAAGCCCTATGAAATCAAGAGAGCTTCGAACTTTTGGACGACGTGAGTCGAACGAAGATTCGTACGCATTTGAAATGGCAATTTGTCATGCTATCTATTCAAAACTTTCCGAATTTTCATGCGGAGCTATGCGATTTGAACAGTGGCTCAATACAACTGCCTATCCTGATTTACAGACACTTATGTTTGGTTTATATCACGCAACATATCCTTCGAAAAATCTTTTTACATTTGATTGTAATTATTGTGGTGAAAATATTTCAGTATATGTAGATTCAAATACGCTTGCATGTGTTCCTCCAGGATCCATGGCACAAGAGCATATTAATCTTGCTATATCTGGAAAAATGGAACCGCGTAAAATGCAAGAATTAAGTCAACGCTGGAGAATTGTTGATATATTTATTGATCATGGTCGAAGGTTCTTCCGTATTCGTACCCCGAGTATTTTTGAATTCTTAGAAAACGCATTCCATAACAAGAAAGACGAAATTATTATGAATAATTATCAAGATATGATTTATGCCGGATATATTCGTGCCGTAGGATTACTTGATATTAAGCAGTATAACGCAACCGGAAAAGCAAAGTATTATGTTGATAATCGTATCGAAGCAATTGACCGTGCTATTGCGACTATTAGCCCAGATGAAAAACGTAGATTTGAACGTATGATTATTAATTATATCACCAAGTATTCTGTTGCATATCAAATTCCGCGTACCCGTTGTTCGAAATGTGGACGTATTATTTCTCAAAGGGATATTAATACACGTACACTTTTTTTCGACGTCAAAGCCCAAAAGGGGTTCCGTTAGTCCAACGGGATGGAGATTACATCAAAACAGACATAGACATCGAAAGTTCGAAGCATACCTTACAGTTGCTTCAGCTTTTTGATGGAAAATTGACACACACCGAAATAGAGGAAATGGATCTTCCACAACTTGCGAGCCTCACAGAAGCACGCATACAGATTATAAAAGAGCAAGCCGACGCAATGAGGAATGCAAAGCAATAGCTCAGTGGGAGAACACCATGGATAAGATTAAATTCTTAAACCAATTGTGCCAAATCTCAAATGATACGGTTTTAAATACCGAGAATTTTGATTTGGCCATGGGCTATGATACTGCACTCAATGTGGTTTATGACGTGCTTCGTAAAATAGCCGATGAAAATAATGCACAAGATGAGATTAGCATTCTACCGATTGATTTCCGAAACGGATTTCCGGTACCCTTTAGTCTTGCTTTTGCGTTATCAGCGTTATGTCAAGCAACGCTTGTATGCGGGACATCGTTTACGCATACAAGTGGAGCTAATTGCTGCATTTTAGAGAATGCTAATGCAGCAGGATATATTCTTCAGATTCAATTTCAATAACCACAAGAAGGAAAAACAATGGCGTTATGGACAAAAAAAGAAGAATACAGTAATGTCATCGGGCCTAAAGAACTTGAAAAAGAAATCGTGAAAGCACTTCGGTTTGAATCTAAAGTGTTTTCACGAACTTTAGGACCCTATGGCGCAAACACTATTCTCGAAGATCAGATGTTACACCATGTGACTACAAAGGATGGATACACGGTGTATCGGTCACTGGTATTATATCCACGTATTGCTCGTACAGCGGCAAAACTATTTCAAAAAATATCCGGATCATTAAATGATGTAGTTGGAGATGGAACGACAAGTTCAATCGTAGTTGCGAATGAATTATATCGTATCCGTAAGCTTGCCAAAAAATGGAAAGTTACTCCACGATTTTTAGCCGAAACGTTAAAACTTGTAGCTAAAGAATTAACTATTTTTGTACAACAAACTGCATTACAGTTATATGATACAGAAGCAACATCGTTTGTTAAAATTCCAGAATTCGAAGATTATATTAAAGCAACTGCCGCAATATCACTTAACAACGATTGGAATGCTGGTGCTCTTGTTGCAAAAATGTTTACCGAATTAAAAGATCCTCGTCACGGTTTTATCAATGTCGAAATATCCCGTACGACTGAGACACATTATGACTTGGATCGTGGATTTGAATTAACCCGCGGCATGCTTATTCCAGAAATGGTAACTGAACCTGATGGAAAACGTGCTATTTATGAAAATCCAAAAATACTTCTTATTAAAGGTCACTTAGTATCTGCAGACATTGAACCAATTAGACATATTATTAATTATGTCATTGGAACACTTAATGCTCCATTAGTAATTGTTGCTGGAGGATTTGCTGAAGCAATTCGTGAAACAATCAGACAATCAATTATTAGATTTGCAGAGAAAAATAATGCTATTATGAAAATTCTTTGTATCGAAACAGATACAGAATCTACAATCGGAAAAGAAAATCTTCAAGATTTACAAGCAAACATCGGGGCCCGTATTATCACGGTTGATTCGGGGAAACCGTTTCCGATTGAATCCGAACCAACAAAATACGATGCTTATTTTGGAACTTGTAAAAAGATTATTGCTAATACTACTACATATACAAGATTTATTGGTGGTGATGCTGATATGGATAAAATCAATTTCAGGATCGCAGATATTGATAAAGAAATTGATGCTATGAAAAGTGACGCCACAATTGATAATCAATATAATATATTTTTATTACAACGACGTAAAGCATCGTTACTTGGAGACATGGTTACACTCTGCATTGGTGGAGATACTATGGAAGAAAAAGAATCCCGTTCTCACCTCTATGATGACGCTGTTCGTGGTTGTAAATCCGCAGTAAGAAATGGTATTGTTTGTGGTGGAAATACTATTATACCAAAGATATGTCATGTATTGATGCACGAGGTTAAATGGTTCCCGTATTACAAGATAATTAATGCATTAGGAAACAGTCTTCCATCAAAAGAATTTGATTTATTAGGATTTGTTAATGATATTATTAAAAATATCGAAATAGCGTATACAAGAGCATATGCTATTATTCTTAATAACTATTTCAACAATTGGCATCGTTCGATGACTGTTGCTAAAGAATGTGTAGTCAAAAAGCGTTTATTTAACCTTGTATCGGGGGTATACGAGGAAACTCCATTTATAACGGATTTTGCTCCTGGAATGCTGACAGAAAACGATGAAAAACGGCCTAAAAATGATAGTGTTTTGAATTCTGCAGAGGTTGATACACAAATATTAACTGCCGCAGTATCTATCATTGATTTAGTCATGACATCAAATCAATTCATCAGAGTTCCACAAATAGATCAGATGAAAAAAAACATGTTAACAAAAATAAAAAAATATGCATAGCGGATATCCGCTATGCATATAACTTGTAATTTCGTCGATTAAGTGATCGCTCGGTTGACTTCTTTGATAATGCGTTTTAATCCCGCATTAAAATTTGTCATCTCCTTACAGATAGATTGCGGCGATGAAACAATGTTTACACGGCATATTCCTTTTTCTGTAAGACGAATTTTGACATCTCCGATAGCTGTATCATGACGATACAATACCGTTAAGTCGCAGAGCTTCTTTCCGTCAGGTGTTTTAATACCTTTTACGGAAAATCCGAAATCAGCAAGGGTGTTGTCGTCTATTAATTTTGCGGCAACACTTTCGATTTTTGACACTACATTTCGCATGTAATATCCCTCCCATAATATAAATATACTATAATAATATATAGTTAAACACGATGTCGTTACACCCTATTTTAGGATGTCTATATACGGTTCGAATATTTCTGGAAACCGAACCAGTATATGTTTTACAATCGGATAATCATCAATTTTTTGATCTCGAAGATTTTCTTTAGTAAGAAGTTTATTACCATTCATAAGTAAATCATTTGCAATAGCAATATCTGCGGCAAGAGAAAGTCCGAGTGATTCATACTGTTTCACTTCTGGAAGATTCTGGATCATTGCAGCAAATACTGGATCAGCATTATTTGTTTTCAAATCAATATTACGTTCTTTTGCAAGTTGTGTCATTTTTTCACTAAATATACGAGCAAGTTTTACAACTTCATTATATTCCGTAATATGCTCAGGAAGAATTTTTAATTTTGTAAAATCTATATTTTGAGCAGCAATAGTATCATTCTCATTTTTAAAAAGCTCAGACATAAACATGTCAATCGATTTGTTTTCTTTAAGCCACTGCATTAATTGTGAAAGATATACTTGCATATGACTATCATTTTTAGGATGCTCAAGAGTTGAAACCCATGCTTCAAACATGCTTTTTACAAACGCATTGTTTGTCTGAAATATGGTACTCCAAATTTTACGGCGGTGTATAACATCTTTCATATCTTTTTCGTATTGTGCAACTTTGTCTTTTAGTTCTTCTGGAGGATCTTCATTTGATAATGGATCATATCCTTCTGGAACGTCAGGAAGTTCACAATCTTTATCGGTGTGAATAGAGATAGAACCACCGTCAATAATTTCACCATATTTTACAGCTTTAGAAAGTTGTTTATCAGAAAATAAATCAAGACCTGTAGCAATCGCAAGACATACCATCCCGGCTTGTGCTTTTGATAATGTAACTCCTTGCGGGGTATCTGGATATTTTTCAATTGCGAGAGATAATAACTTCCCGGGTTCTGGTTCAATAGTAGGATCTCTATTAGCAATCTTAATATTCTCAGAACGAATATTCCAACAATTGTTTGGGTCTATCCCGAATCTGATAATACATTCTGGAGTCAGTTCTCCAAAATCAATATAATCAAATTCGGATAATTTAACCATATTGATATTATAGCCTTGCTCTCGTAACGTAGCGATCTGATTTCCATACTCTTCGTCTGACATCATAAATCGTATACGAACATATATTTTTCCATCTTTAGTCTCAGATGACCAACTAAGACTATCACGATTTGTAATAGGAACAGTGATATCGAATCCGCCAGGAATAACATACACGAATTGAAATGCGATGTGAAATTTTGAATTTACAAATTCATCAAACCACCTATCAATATGGTCTGGAGTTAATTTAGTTCCTTTTTCTCCATCATAACATTTACAAACAGTCATATTTTCACCATATTGCTCTATTGGCAACTCATCTAATAAATCGTCGAACGCTTTAATACGTAGTTTTTGTTTTGTAGCCACGTGTTTTCCTCCATACTTTTATATGACATGAATAACTTCTTCAAGTTGTTCACGAATATCCCCAAAGTCTTTATATTTTGTATTATAATGTACGGTAAATGATGTTTTTTCATCAGGAACAATTGGACGTACGGTATTAATATAATTTTGTAATACCACATCATCATCCGAATAAACATGAATATTTTCAAACATAATCCCGTATTCTAAAAATTTAGATATACATGTTGTATACCCATTTGCATTAGATACTGACGCAAATATTGTATTTTTTGGTGAAGAATGCTTACAATAATCAAAATATACACGAAGTATATCAAAACTTCCTTCTGCCATATATAAAGATAATGATGGTGTTAGCGAATCTATCATTCCGGATACGGTATAAAACCCGCTTGTTTCTGCCATAATATTCTTTTGTGCGAATAGTTTTTCTGAATAAATTTGATACTGTGTATATCGTTTACCAATCTTACCCGTAATATCACGGAAATTAATATGCGTATTATCAAATGATAAAAATCCTATAGCATTCTCATGTAGATTTCTAAGCATTTGTTTTACATTCGGATAATCGAAATTTGGTTCGAGTTTATTTTCTTTGAAAAATGATACTAAATCAAGAACAATTTTATATTTTCCAGGGTGTTCACATATATCACGATTTCCAAGTCTTGCATATAAATAATCCTGTTTCTGTTTTACATTCGATGTGATAACTGTATGCTTTAACTTTTTTGTAATATAGTTATACCCAGTTTTTGTAATTACATTTCCTTTATTATTATAATTATGTGTAATATATGTAATAAGTTCAGTATTTGTAATACCAAACGTTTTAATATCTTGTGGGGAAAATATCTTTCTACGAGCTGGGCATAATTTACAACTATATGGAAAATATGCTTTTCCATCTCGTTCATCAGGTTTCATTTTGATGTATAAGTGTTCATCTTTTTCCGATTTCTGTGAATCTCCACAAAATGGACAGCGAATAGAGCTTTCAGATTTTATTCTATATTCTGGGCGAGCTTTTAATCGTTTTAATTCATCTCGCATATATTGAATTGCTACTTCTGCAGAAATCATATTATACTCCTGTTGTGAATATAATATATAATTATTAGTTCCATTGTAATAATTATAAAAAATAAAAACCAGCAGCCTGGGGAGGCTGCTGGTTAGAACAACCCTGAGTTTACCTTGCACACGTTAACGTGAGAAAACTATGCGCTTTTCTTCGCGGCGATATTTGCTGAACCGCTTGCGGCTTTTTTGCCTGCTGCTTTGACCGTGTCCGGATTCAATTCAACCTTGATCGCTCTCGAGATCTTAAAGGTTGGCACATAATGTGCCGGAATAACCTGTTCCTGTTTGGTGATGTTATTCATGCGAACGCATTTATCCACATGCTTAACACCTAACGTACCAAATCCCGGAATCGGGACTGCAACGACTTCGTCGCCTTTGGGCAGGTTTTTGAGAATTGTGTCGATGACGACGTTTGGAACGGCGTCAAGCACCCGAACAGTCGCGGCTTTGGTTTCACCACTTACTTTTGACACACCTTCAACAAGTGCATCTTTATTCAGCAGAACGCGATTTTTAGAAGCTGCCATATTGGCCTCCTTAATATTTGGTAAACTCTGCTCTATGATATATATTCATAATGAGCTTTGATGTATTGCACTTGTTATTGACGCAAACGTATCCAACACATCTTTATTGTATTGTTAGTTCTGAAATCGAGAATTAAAAGTTAAAGTCGCCTCCACCAGCGGCGTCATCTCCTGCCCCCGGTTCTTCTGGAGCAGTAGGAGCATCGATATCTCCTCCACCCATATCTCCGAAGTCGTCCATTCCACCACCACCAGAATCTGATCCGAACGATGAAGAACTTCCTCCTCCACCTCCAGATGCAGATCCACCGTATGAATCATCTTCTTTAACTTCCGGGTGTTCGAATTTCTTTTGTTGAATGGCGACAACAGCATCTTCTGCAATCGCATCATATTCGTCAAACGGGAGATTGGTAAGGTACTTTTCATACATTTTACGTTTAATAACGGTTTTTACTGATTCTACTCTATCTTCTTGAATTCCGATCGGAACTAATAGATCAACAAGTGAATCAACAAATGAACTCACATTATTAATTTGATCATTAAATGATGCAATATTTAAACCTTCGGGAGACGGTAGATCTACAAAAACTTTATCAAGAGTAATGAGATCTTGTACATCGGTTATATCTCCTTCTTTATTTTTTGCATTATTTTGTACTCGTTCGATATTTTCTTTTGTAGCAATACGTTCAGGATATTTATTTCGAACAAGAATTCTAACGAATTTGGAAATACATTCTTGATATGGTAACTGTAACATTACAACTTTATCAAGAAATAAACCGTTTTGAAGTGTAATAGAACGAGCATATTCCATTTCGTCAAGTTGATTAATTGCCGATGCTGGTACATAAAAAGAATTAATAAAAGATTTAAGTGCCTTATCCATAAGACTATTTTCAAGATCAACATCTTGTCCAGGAATTGTTTCTAGTTCTACCAACGCTTGTCCGTTATGTCTTAATGAGATATATCGTTGAAATGTACCAAGTGTACGCATAATAGTATCTATATTTCCAATACTATCAACTGATGCTCGTTTTGTTTGCAATGTACGCATCACTTTTTGAACAGTGGCCTCGATACGACCGTGAGATCCTACTTCGACATTTACTTGTTCACGATCTGCGGACTTTGCAATAGCGATCATTAAATTTGTAATAAGGGATGCTACATAGATATGAGCAAAAAATAATCCTTTTTGAAACACCGAAGTTCCAATACCGCTATCTTGATCTATTTCGTGAGCAAAATAAACCATCATATGTGCTGGCACATAAGTAATACGAACTTCTCTTTTGGTAATATAATTATCTTTAATAAGACTGAATATAATAGAATTAAATGCTGTATCATCAACGATATCAGGATTTCCGATACGTTCTGAAATAGCGCGTACCAACATAGAACGTAGTAGATCAATACGTTGTCCATCGTCACGAACGTTCATAGGAAGATCGGTCATATCACGAAGAATAACTCCGGCACCATCGGTTCCAGTCATTGTCCCGTTTCCAGTATACATATGCCCAGCCATTCCCATCGAATACATGGAATTAGTCGGTTTATATCCAAGCATTGTTGCTACGCCTGATCCAAGATCGTCACTTCCTAATCGTTCAATGACATAATAACCAATATGTTTACCATGTACTGCGATTGGAACTACGGTATCCGGAGCGAGAGGAACAATAACTGTCCCGGTTGTTTTATTAGAGACGGTTGATTTAACATCGAATTCGTTAGTAGGATCTTTCGTATATTCACGATTTGATTTCATATTGATGGCGTCTTCATACGAATAAATATCTGGAGTTATCATTGCCCATGATTCATTCGTGGTACCATCGGGATTTTTTGTTTCATGTTTTTCATATCGAATATTTTCAGCCATCATACATAACAAATCGAGATCGTTTTCAAAAGAAACAGGATCAGCATCATTATAAAGAACAGCGTTTTCAAGTGTAACTTCTTTATGGTCACGACTTCCACGTGTATTATAATTTTGTGCACGCCGATAAGTCTTAATTTGTCCTGCAATTTTACTTACAGTACGCATTGATACCGATTCGGTTGCTAAAGAAAATTGTACTCTTGAATCGACCATTTTATTTACAACTTTGGTCATTTCGAGCATTACTTCTTTACGTTTCGATTTATCTTTTGCTTTTTTAATAGCTTCTTTTCTAATATCGGTATTCTTTTTAAAATTAGCAGATTCGATAGCGGTTACATCATGATCGTCAAACATCGAGCACTCGTAACCAAACGAATCCTCATATGTTGCAATTAAATTATCGATCGTATTGTCAAACTCGCTTATATATGATGGTGCGGTTTCTTTATTAAGACCACCTGTACTAAATTCGCAAGATTCGAACGCCGCTTCAAATGAAGACTCCATAGTAATTTGTTTTCCAGCATCATATGTATTTTTGATAATAGATCTTACAGAATCCGCACTTTCGGCGCGTAATACCTGCTCGGCAGATTTTCGAAAAGTGTTATCAATCGGAATACACATTACCGGTTTTGCACCATATTCCATAGCTTTTGTGATATATTGATCGCACATGATATTTAAATCATATTCTTCAATAATATCTTTAATGAGACGAACATGTTTTTTAGACGCTTCGGTAAATAATGATGCGTCTTGATTTTGTTTATATTGATCATACCGAGCAATCAAGTATTGTTTTGAAAAGCTATCGGCAGAAAGGACGGCGTTCTTAAGGATATCAAAACATTTCGCGGCTTCTGGTATCATACCTATAACCATTTGATATTCATAAAATAATTCAAACATCGGAGTTGCAAGTGGTACTAATTCACGGAATAAATCCATATCTTTTGATAAATCTGTGAGTCCTTTAACACCGGTTACAAATCCTTGTTTAGTAGTATCGTTCTGTGCAGCATCAAGTTTACGTTTACTTACATTTGCTTTTACTGCATCAATAAGTTGTTGTGGGCTTGTAGATGCTACATTTTGATTATATCGAGTTGTTATTGCTTGAACTTTGCTCGCAACCGAATTTATAAATTCGGTATTTTTAGAAACAAATGATTGACTCACTCCATATAAAAAAGCTTCCTGCATCTCGCTTAATTCGCGATATGTAGAAGCATTAGGTGGTTTTGCTATCTTTTTAGGTATTGCCGTTTTTGGATCAGCCATACAATATATCCTCCTGTTGATATATAAATCGTGGGATGTTATACATCCCACGATTATACGTTTTAAAGTTTTGCAACAAAGGTCATCTCACCTTTTGAAGAAGTTATTACTTTTAATTCTTTTAAATATGCAGATTCTTCTGCAATAATATTACAAGCATTCTGTAAAGTAGTAAGAGTTGTATCGGAAATAATGTTATCCTCGCGAGAAACAGAAAACGCCGATTTCGCCGGAGATTGTATCTTTTGAACGTTTTCCCCAAGAATAATTGTATCGTTATTCGGAGAGAAATGTTTTACAGTATGCAATGTTAATCCTTCGTGAGATAATACGTTATGTAATTTATCACACGCTGATTTAAGATCTCCGGTTGCATTTTCGCTCACTGTTGAAAGATTAATTGGTTTTGTTACATCTCGATTTGGCGTTAGTGCTGTTTTAATATCCATAGATAATGCTCCTTTCAATGGTAATATCGAATGGCCTAATTTAAATTGCGGATTAGACTTTTGTTCGGATGTTATCATTGTCATATTAACAGGTTTAATATCAGAAAATTTTATAACTTTAGAGTTAGGAATGATGCCAGCAACAAGAGACGCTTTATCATTATTAGGAAGATTGAGTCTCGTTTGACACAATTTACCATCTGATGCAAGTAATGGCAGAGCGATTTCGTATGTTGCAGAATTATACATTACCATGTATATATCCGTTAACCACATTGTACAAAAGTCTGATGGTTCCGCATCTGTGGGTCTTATAGTAAAAAGTGTTGCTATACAGAGTGAATTATACACCCACCAGAATGGGATAAATATAATATATGCGTCCGCCGATTGACCTGTTTGTGTATTTTTATATGCTTCAGGAAGTTTAAATCCTGTAAAAACAGAATCAAGTTTATCACAAACTTTTTTACCATTAGGAGTGTCCATGTTACGCGGAGAAAATAAATCCCAGTCTTGTGATACTTTTTGAAAATCATAGAATATATTTCTAATGTTAGTATCAATACCACGAGATTGAATAGGTGATATAAATTGTTTCCAGTCAGAAGAAATCGGAAAACAAAATCGTAAAAATATTTGTCCCGATTTTTGGTTAATAACAAATGTGTGTTTATTCGGTTGTATTTTAGTTATATCATTCGAAAATCCTAGATCATTCCCGCGTATTATTGCAGAAAGTCCAAACGATTTTTCTAACGATATTTCGGTAGACTCAACCTTTACACCAAACCATTTTGAAGATTTTGCAATCGGTTTATGTACAACACGATTCGTACGCGGATTTAAAACTGCGATCCAAACTTTCTTAAGACGATATCCTTTGTTTGCTTTACGAATACCACCTGCTAAACCAAACGGCAATTTTGCGTTAGGGTCTGCAGAAACAGAATTATATAGCCCAATAATCGCGGTTGTTCCACCAAAATCTCGATAAACATATTCTCTTGTTTCTTTTAAATCCGGTTTTTTATTATGATATGAAATATACATATCATTTTTAAATTCCTGATCAAATTCGACTCCAGAATTCTTTAGTGAAGAATATTTTGAAAGTGGGATTGCTTCGTATCCTGACGCAATTAATTCGTTTAATCGCAGCTTTGCCGTTTTATCAAGATTTGCTTTCTTTAATAACCGCACCACATCATCAGGAGTCTTAAGACCGTCTGGAACACTTACTTTTAAAAATGCTCCTTCGGAACTTATTGCAAGCTCTTCGTTTGCTAAATCAATTATTTCATCAGATACACTCTCGTTAGAAACAGGAGTTTTCGATTTATCGTCTTGAATAACAGTAAGTGAAGAAGTGCCAGTTTGTTTTTCAAGATCATTTGCAACAGCATCTTCACTTCCCTCAAGTTTTATTTTTGCCATTAATCCCGTTGATACAAATCTCCAGATATTAACGACCTTTTCTTTATCATTATGAAATGGAATAAGAATTTCAGGATGTGTAGACACACCTTTATCGTGCTCGACTGCAAAGCATAGTATGTTATTATACATAAATAATGCGAGTCGGTCTTTATATAATCCTGCGTGTGCGGCTTTCATAAGCTGCATAATTTTCTTTCCACCATGATTATTATATTTCAGATATTTCTCACTGAAGTATTCATCTTCGCTTGTAAACGCTTTAGCTCCAAATTTCGGATCTTTTAAATTTTCAACTTCGGTTATAATATGATTTTTTATATCATCATTTTTAATAATTGCTTTTACAAATTGCTGGATATTTCCATATCCGTGTTCTGGAAGTTTTACAGTAATATTCATACTTTCCATTGCAAAATATTCAGGGGTATCTTCTACTATTCCATCGTCATCAAAAAATACTGATGAAAGATTCATTTCATATGCAATAGCACTTTCTGCAGTAATTTCACCATCAAAAATAATATATACTACAAATTCACCATCTTTATTTTGGCCGAATTTTGCATATAATTTATAATGATCATCTTTTAATTCGTCAAACGCTGTTGAAATTGCGGTCATTAACGGATTTAAAAAGATCATATTAATCTTAGTTAAGAACTGATCTTCCGAAACTGAAGACACACTGTGAAATAATTTATAAGGAATAACAATCATTTTAAATGCAGCAACTTCTCCAGATTGTCCTGATTCAGGATCTTCGAAATGTAAATCAATTTTTGATTTATCAAACGGGATGATAACATCGTCCGGTTCTTTTATATCTTCCGCCATTTTGTTAACAATTACCGCTCTTGCGGCTGATATGATACTTGAATACAACGATTCGAGTTTGCTCATAACTTCAGATTTTTCAAATGTTTTCATATACGGTTAACTCCTATTTAATGAATGCCTTAATTTATCATGATGTTTTGGTACTAATAATATACAAAAAATAGATGCCAATATTGGCATCTATTATAGGTTATGATATTAATTGTATATTCATACTTATTCCATCTGAGCTTATAATCATTCCGTCTACAATTGTTTGAAAACGGAATGCAAGCATATTTTCGTGACCGTTTATTTGATAAATAGTTAATATTGTTTCACACGGAGTTTTTGATATGAATTCTTTTAAAATCATATTTTTTGAAATTGTAATAATACCGGATAATTTACTTTGGACGAATTTTTGCTGAGAGATTGTCATATTGCACAATAATGCATCTGATTTTGAAATATCAATATCTAACGGATTTTCAAAATGAAACAATGTATCAACGATAGCTGGAGGCAAAATATATTGTGCTACAGGGTTTAAATTTGAATTGAATGTATATATTTGTTTTGGAAGTTCTTGATATATTGCACGATTGACAGGTGTTTGTAATGGTATAAGTTTGCGCTGCATACCAGTTAATATACGTATACGTTCAGCATCTATACATTGTACTTTATCGATAGTAACGAATTCTCCGGTTGTGGTAGATGTTTCTCCGTAATACGAATGCATCATATTAACATATTTTGGAAACGTATTATTATTTTGAATATATTCTTGATCAGGGCTTGTATTTCCAATCTCAACACAAATATTATATTTCTTATCACGTTTTTCTTTGAGGATTGTATTAAAATAGTTATAGAATGATAGGACGGGGATTGTAAAACTATACGAATTCAAAATCTTATATTTTGAAAGCAGTAATATAAATTCCTGAACAACTTTTATATGTGGAATATCTTGTAATGGTGGAAAATACATAATATCAATATTACCTAAAAAGGTGTTTGTTTTTGTTACATCTTGTACATCTCGATCCGAGTATGCTGTGTATACATGCCCCCAACAAAGTACAATATATGGATAATACGTTGGTTTGCATATTTTTACAAAATACATGATTCCTTGTAAGAAGGTCATCGCTTCTTGTCCGTTTAATTGTATCATAAAGATACCTCTCTTTTTCCTAATGCTTGTAATTCAATATCTAATTCGGTAACCAAAGTTCCAATCGATGGTAATTGTAAATAGTCTCTACCCCATGAAAATATATCACCGGTTTGAAAGTTATCCATACATTCTTCGATATCGATCGATGGAATATCCTTTCTCTTTTCGCTCACCATTCCTACATCATCAACTTTAAAAAGCAATGTAGTTTTATAAATATTTGAAGAAATTGCAAGACTCGGATATAGAGACGCTAAATCAGAATCGGCTACAAATGGGCGAATCGTTTTACTTGGATACGGAAATAACGGAGTTATAATTTCTTCGTTAAACGAAGGTTCAGCAACCATTGCTCCTTCATAATTTGTAGCAGGATTCATAACTAACGCATTTCTGTTATTTGCCATGACAAGTCCTTGAGACTCGTAAAATTGTTGCATCTTATTTTTAACGATGGCGGTTTTCTTAGCAGCATTCGGAAGCTGTGTTAATTCTATTAAATACATTAATACATCAATATCATGATTTTTATATTCAAGATGTGCCATACACCAAACGTCTTTAATATTATAATGCACATGCATTGCAAAATCTTTATACGGAAGTTCAAGCGGATCCGCTGCAACACCATGATAATCAAGTTTTCCCTTTTGTAATTCTGCAATACAAATATCATTTAATCCGTAAGACATAGATGCACCAGAACCTTTTCGCATATTTGCATACATTGACATAGAACACAAATATTGCGTAACTCCAGGAATAGATAAATAATGCCATTTATTATAATACTCGTGTTGAGGATTTATATCTTCTTTAAAAAACCACTGTCTGAATTCTGGAGGTATTTCAGGATCACAAATAATATCTTCGACACGATCGGGACTCCGTTCATGTTCAAGTAATTGTTTTAGCCGGTTAATTGTAGTTAGTTCATCGAATGAAAAATTCCATGCAAAACAAAAATCTGGATCTAACGTATGAATCATTTCATATCTTTTACGAATCATGTCACTTTCTTTTTCAAAGAACTCAATTACATATTTTGTATTATTATTGTTAAACTTTGCACGATCTGTCATCGCTTTTTTTGTTTTAGAATCCGTTTCAGGATTATTCGCAATATTAAGTTCGTATTGACCATTCATTTCAGGATCATCTTTTAGACGTTGTAAAAAAGCTCCTGATTGTACTTCATTTTTAAATTTTTGAAAAGACGGCCATCTATTCGGTTGATCCCATATATATGTATACATAGTATCTGTAGGCTGATTATAAAATGACATACAGTTAATCGGCGCTTTTGCGTCTTCTGGTTTAGAGAACCCATCTGTTTCAATATCATAAAACATGAGTTTATAATTTCCAACATTAACACCGTGTTGTTTTACGAATTGTTGTTTACGGAATGCAAGCATATTTTCGTGACCGTTTATTTGATAAATAGTTAATATTGTTTCACACGGAGTTTTTGATATGAATTCTTTTAAAATCATATTTTTTGAAATTGTAATAATACCGGATAATTTACTTTGGACGAATTTTTGCTGAGAGATTGTCATATTGCACAATAATGCATCTGATTTTGAAATATCAATATCTAACGGATTTTCAAAATGAAACAATGTATCAACGATAGCTGGAGGCAAAATATATTGTGCTACAGGGTTTAAATTTGAATTGAATGTATATATTTGTTTTGGAAGTTCTTGATATATTGCACGATTGACAGGTGTTTGTAATGGTATAAGTTTGCGCTGCATACCAGTTAATATACGTATACGTTCAGCATCTATACATTGTACTTTATCGATAGTAACGAATTCTCCGGTTGTGGTAGATGTTTCTCCGTAATACGAATGCATCATATTAACATATTTTGGAAACGTATTATTATTTTGAATATATTCTTGATCAGGGCTTGTATTTCCAATCTCAACACAAATATTATATTTCTTATCACGTTTTTCTTTGAGGATTGTATTAAAATAGTTATAGAATGATAGGACGGGGATTGTAAAACTATACGAATTCAAAATCTTATATTTTGAAAGCAGTAATATAAATTCCTGAACAACTTTTATATGTGGAATATCTTGTAATGGTGGAAAATACATAATATCAATATTACCTAAAAAGGTGTTTGTTTTTGTTACATCTTGTACATCTCGATCCGAGTATGCTGTGTATACATGCCCCCAACAAAGTACAATATATGGATAATACGTTGGTTTGCATATTTTTACAAAATACATGATTCCTTGTAAGAAGGTCATCGCTTCTTGTCCGTTTAATTGTATCATAAAGATACCTCTCTTTTTCCTAATGCTTGTAATTCAATATCTAATTCGGTAACCAAAGTTCCAATCGATGGTAATTGTAAATAGTCTCTACCCCATGAAAATATATCACCGGTTTGAAAGTTATCCATACATTCTTCGATATCGATCGATGGAATATCCTTTCTCTTTTCGCTCACCATTCCTACATCATCAACTTTAAAAAGCAATGTAGTTTTATAAATATTTGAAGAAATTGCAAGACTCGGATATAGAGACGCTAAATCAGAATCGGCTACAAATGGGCGAATCGTTTTACTTGGATACGGAAATAACGGAGTTATAATTTCTTCGTTAAACGAAGGTTCAGCAACCATTGCTCCTTCATAATTTGTAGCAGGATTCATAACTAACGCATTTCTGTTATTTGCCATGACAAGTCCTTGAGACTCGTAAAATTGTTGCATCTTATTTTTAACGATGGCGGTTTTCTTAGCAGCATTCGGAAGCTGTGTTAATTCTATTAAATACATTAATACATCAATATCATGATTTTTATATTCAAGATGTGCCATACACCAAACGTCTTTAATATTATAATGCACATGCATTGCAAAATCTTTATACGGAAGTTCAAGCGGATCCGCTGCAACACCATGATAATCAAGTTTTCCCTTTTGTAATTCTGCAATACAAATATCATTTAATCCGTAAGACATAGATGCACCAGAACCTTTTCGCATATTTGCATACATTGACATAGAACACAAATATTGCGTAACTCCAGGAATAGATAAATAATGCCATTTATTATAATACTCGTGTTGAGGATTTATATCTTCTTTAAAAAACCACTGTCTGAATTCTGGAGGTATTTCAGGATCACAAATAATATCTTCGACACGATCGGGACTCCGTTCATGTTCAAGTAATTGTTTTAGCCGGTTAATTGTAGTTAGTTCATCGAATGAAAAATTCCATGCAAAACAAAAATCTGGATCTAACGTATGAATCATTTCATATCTTTTACGAATCATGTCACTTTCTTTTTCAAAGAACTCAATTACATATTTTGTATTATTATTGTTAAACTTTGCACGATCTGTCATCGCTTTTTTTGTTTTAGAATCCGTTTCAGGATTATTCGCAATATTAAGTTCGTATTGACCATTCATTTCAGGATCATCTTTTAGACGTTGTAAAAAAGCTCCTGATTGTACTTCATTTTTAAATTTTTGAAAAGACGGCCATCTATTCGGTTGATCCCATATATATGTATACATAGTATCTGTAGGCTGATTATAAAATGACATACAGTTAATCGGCGCTTTTGCGTCTTCTGGTTTAGAGAACCCATCTGTTTCAATATCATAAAACATGAGTTTATAATTTCCAACATTAACACCGTGTTGTTTTACGAATTGTTGTTTATAATAATCATTAATATTAACATCTGAACCAAACACTCTTGGGTTTTTATGTAGCGAATCATAAAATTGTCTTTGATGTATTCTTCGTTCTTCAAAATTTGCATAATGATGGGCATTCCGTTTTATATCAAAATATTCATCAGACTTCCCAGCGAAATCTGCGAGTACTCGTTCAAGATCATGATATTTGATTGTGATTTCATCCGCATCAGTTTTCTTAATATTGTCAATATAATGGGTAATATGAACATTTGCTTTTGCTACATGGAATGAAAACTCTGGGTCTGGAATAATCTTAATATACTGTATATCATCAATTTTATATACAACAAGCATAGCATCCGGATGCATTCTTGTATATTGACCATTAATATTTCCCCATCGCTCTCTGATATAAAACGAATTAATAAATGTAAACCGTTTTTGTTGTTCTGACATATACTTCTCCTTAACAGGATCCTCCTTGTATAGTATGCTTAAAGTATTCATTAAGCACGGATATTAATTGCTGAATATTTATAGCTCCTTCTCGGAACGTATCAACATACATGTCGATATACGGACCATTAATATTGGCAACTTCATTGGTATGCATCGAAATTCTAAGTGCGACCTGTTCATTTGAATACGGTACATTATCAAAAATATACACATACCGAGATTCAGAATTATGCATATTCTTACGGACAATATACGAATAACTATTTTCATATAAAATTTTAACAACTTTATTTAATGTACGTGCAGTAGATTGTTTTTTTATCGAAAGTTTATTATCTCTAAACCGTTCTCGTTTTGGATTCTTTGGAATCTTTTCGAACCTAGGTTTATTACAATACTTAGGCATCAAATCCTCCAATAATAAAAGATACATATATAATATATAACTATTTCTTATATCATACTGTTCCTATAAAAATTTTCAAAAAAAAACATAGAGAGGATTAATCCTCTCTATGATAATTAAATATTCGGAGTAGGGGCTCCAGACGGATCGATTGGTATGTTAAGTACGATTGGAGGAACACATTCCCAAAATGTGATAAATGATTGTGACATTCCGATTCTGCCTATATTCACATCAAATCCTTTTTTCAGATTTTTAGCACCTATAGCGTTTTGTATACAGCCTTTGAATAGCTGTTTAAATTCATTTTGTAAACGATAAGTCATAAATACCTCCAATGTACTTAACTTGTTACTATAATTATATATATCTTATACAATTATTGTTTCAATTCGATGAAAATAACTCCTACACCTATATAGGTGTAGGATTATAATAATATCTTATACATACCGTATAGTACGTTTAAGAATGGCGATCCGAAATTTATAATAACATATCGCCATACGAAAATTTAATCGTTGTATTTTACTCGGATTTCTAACATTTTCTGGTAGACATATTAATTTTTCAAACCGTAATAATTTTTGATAACGTTTTTCAAGAGATTTACTCCACCGAAGTCGTTTTTGTAAATAAGTTTGTGCTTGGATTGCAGATTGTATTCTTGAATCTGTACATTTTTGTATTTTAGAGATTAATGATTTATTATGATATGACGCAAAGTCATATATTTTTGGTAATGTTTTCATATTATCATGTCCCTAACTCATCATATGGCGGAATGGTAATTTGATCTTCTGGAGGTAAGTTTTGATTAACTTGATCGGCTAGAAATTTCAATGTATTATATTTTAATCGTAATGCCGTATCTCGTGCAGTTAATGTATTTGAAAGTTCGCTATTCTCATTAAATCGGCGAACAGCTTTTCGTAAATAATCATCGGCCGCAAGTTGAGTAAGTCGAATTTTTTCTTCTTTTGCCTTAGTAGATTCAATAACTTCATACATTTTCTGCATCTGCCGTCTTATTTCATCTGAGGAAGTATCAACTTCAGACCCAATCATAGATTCGGCATGTTCGCGTTCCGCAGTAAACATATCATATTCTTTTTGAGATATGATAATTTCGTCCTCATTCTGATATGCAGTTATCGCATCAAATATATACGGCTTGATGGCTTGTGTAATAAGAGCAGTCATATCTACAGGGAGTCTTGTTTTTGGGTTAAACTTGTCCCTCTCAAGATATGGACGTGTTCTTACTTCCCACATATATGATTTACATGCCACAAGTTCTGATGTGGCAGCATAATTAATCATCATGGGGAATATATATATATCTTTATTACCTTCGTTAATAACTTCAGGATCTCTTGATTCAACAATCTTGCAATGGTATACGACATTATTCTCTTCAAGCATTTGTTGATACATACTTTCGGGAACTTCGTATTCTTTGAACCATGTTTCATATATATCGAATTCGAGATTTTCGGCTTCCTGAGCAGTAGTTATTGCAATAATTCTCAAATCTTGTGTCCACTCTCCCCATTTGCCCGCGCCGACAGCAGCATAAAAGTGGCCAACCTGAAATTTATTTATCATGGAGTAGATCCTGTATCAAAAGTAGTTTGATATCCGCGTTTATAAACTCTCCATTCAATACCTTTTAATTTAAACGATACATAGGTAGTAGTTTCTTCATATCCCATAGCAGTTTTATCGCTTTCGTTTAAAATTGTATCACCAGTAATATAATTAATGACCTGTGTTAAAAAAATATTGAATGATCGAGCGATACCATCATCCGGATTTAGATCTTCGATGTCTTCAAGTATTGGTCTATATTTCGGAATTTTATCAGTCAATGCTCCACCAATACCGAATGCGATAAACGGATACCATTTATGTGCAAGTGTGAATATTTCATAATCACCGTCTTGTCCTTGTAATGGAGCAGAAGACGAAATTTCGCTATTAATGGTCGCGAGCGTTACAGGATTACTCAAATACAACTTAGGATTACCAGTTAATGGATCATTTATTTGATAATTTTCCATAGTTGTATTTGAGAACAGAGGCCAAATTACACGAGAACCTTCGACAAATATTGTAGGATATTTCTCGATAAGTTGCTCTTCAGTAAGGGTAGGTTCCTGATTTCTGATAGTTGTACGAATTGCGTTTGCAATTGGAATACTATCGAGAGGATTATTCGGTATTGAAAGGCCCTTTGTGAAAATATGAAACGGTTGTAATTCTCCAGAGGAAACCGTATATAACGGAGCCTCCATTAATTTATACGCATTTACATATTGGCGACCAATTCCAGTATATAACCCGTTTACAAACTGACCTTGTTCGTTTCGTTCGAGATCGGGATCGGATGTATAATATACAAAAATGTATGGTGTCGCAGTTATGAATTCGTCCACAAAGGTTTGCGGATTAACCCACATTGATACGGATCTAAATTGTAGACCCGATCCATCTGCAACACTAAACATTAGCTTTGAAATTTTAGTAGGATCGTCTGCACGCATTACTACATCAACAGATCCGGTTTGATATCCTGTAAAAAGAGATGCGATGTATTCATCATCAGTAACAAGCCCTCTTAGAACTTTGTCCATATCTATCGGAGACATAGTTCCGGCACGATGATAAATAAAGTTTGCAATATTGAATAATTTATCCCAAGCATCGGTATTGGTATTGATGTTTGAAAGATCGTCTGGTGTATTTTGATATGCAAAATTATCGACGATAAATTTCTGATTTACAGTCGAATTCTGATATGTAATAACTAATGGAGCTGCAAATTTGTTTAAAAGATCTTCATAAGTAATAACAGGAGCAGAAGCGGGATTATTCGATATATCTTCTTCAATTCCGAATGAATTATCGATTTTCCCCATTGGATCGTTCTCAATATAGAAAAATCCAGAGAAATTATACACTGCCATATTCATATCCTCCAGTGGTCATAATGTGATTATCATGATGTTTTGCACGATTATCACACCTATCATATTTCAGGATATAATTTGGAAGGAGTGGCATTTTAGGATTATCAATTTCTTCATGTATATCGAATCCAATATCTGTAAATAACCGATATTCAAGGCTCGAATTTTCACATTCTATAAATAATTTATATGATTTAAAATCAATTTGTGTTTCAAGAAATCGTAATATATTCTCGATATTTTCAGCCGTATATGCAGTATCTTTAAGTTTCCATAATTGAATAAATGCGCAAGGTTTATCATAATGATTATATATAACAGATCTATTAGTTAGATTTTCAATATCGCTAAAATCTAATTCGATTTCATCTTGACATCGTATCTTAAATCGTAACATTAAAAGTTTAAATTTTTGAGTATCTGTCATAATGGGCTTATTTGGAGTATATCCTAATATCATAACTTGAGGGATTCCATCAGATTCATTATTATATACACGATAGTACATATTGCAATATTTGTATTTTGATAAATATGTATGTATTCCATACGGATTAATCGGTGGAAGATCTGTTGGTTTTGCGGAATCATTAAACCACCAATCCATAAACATACGTAAATAATTAAGATTGTATGCCATAATAATATTCTCCTATTATTAAAAAATTAAAACGCGTAGGGGAAGGAATTAACCTTCCCCTACGCTAACCTACATGAAACGCTAGGGTTTAGTTTCCAAACCCTGCAAAAAGATTATCAAAATTTTCAACCGGTTTCTCAGAGGGTTCTGCTACTTTTGGTTTCGTAGTATTCCCCCATGCAGACTTTAAACCGCTGTTTCCTTTACCGATTTTGACTTCGGCTTCAGGTTGATCTTTGAACGTGTTTTCCACTACGGATTCACGTTCATGAATTTCGGTTTCCGGAAGAGATGCTCCTGAGAGAGCAATGAGTACCCGATTATCGGGAGTTTCCCCATCTTTCGGTTCTTCAGGTGGATAGTATCCTTCAAAGATACCTGCCACATTTTTGAACAGATTCTGGGCGTCAGTGATATTTGTTTTGGTGTAAAGACTCGCGGGAGCTTCAATTTGGAGTGCTACACGTTTTACTGATTTGGTAGTGTCGGCTGTTGCCGGAGTTGCCGCAATTGCACGTTTTACAGCATCGCGAATCGGAGAAGGGTCTTCAGGATTAATTGTTGCAGAACCAATAACAAGAAGTCCGGGATCTGAGAACATAGATTTCCTGTCAGCAGAGTCGATATTTGAAATTCTCGAAGTTTTGGTGCAATTAACCAAACGATGGATGTTAGATACAATTTCGTTATTAATCGCATCATATTTTGCTTCGATTAGTTCGGTATCGTTTCTGTTGTTGTCCACAAGAACAATAGAGAACGGTGTCCACGACGGATCTTCAGATTCTTCTTTTGTCGGTTCGAATTCCTTAAGACAATTAAGCGCATTGTCTTGGACAATGCCACGCTCATAGTTTGACGGAAATACAACTACTGGGACGACATATGATGCTGGGAATACTTTCCTGAAAATGCGCGATGCAATAGGAATAATTCCTGATCCTGTTCCACCTCCTCCTGAGGCAATAATGAAAATGATATCGTAATCTTCAATGGAATTTCCTTCCTGGAGAGTTGTTTTTACGACATTAATAAAATGTGGGTACTCTGATTTGAAAGCTTCGAATGCAATTTTACGGCTTTTTGCCGCACCATTAATCGATTGTAATTTGAGTTTACTTTGTGCTTGGATCATAGTTGCCGCCTTCAAATCTTCTGAAGAAGAATTGAGGATAACGGCTTTTCCATATCCACGTACATTTGCGGCTTCTGCTATTGCAGAACCGCATGCGCCAAGTCCGATATAGGCGCACAACAATTGTCCATCTGCTTGCATAGTTTTTATCTCCTATAAATTTTAGTTTTAGAATACAACGTATTCTATGTAGGTTATTAAAATAATATATATTTAAGTCAATGTTTGAATATTTTCAATTTATTATGGCAACGGAAAATTTCCGCACGAATAAACAGGTATGTTATTCCAATTTATAATATCATTACCTTCTGTACATGCTACAAGAATAGATATAACATGTCCCTGTGCAACATCACAAACATCTTTTAAAACTTTCATTGTTCCACCGGTTGAAATAACGTCATCAATAATTGCGATTGTCTTATTTTGTAAATATTCAAGATCTTCTTTTTCGATCCAATACTTATTGGAACCGGAAGTAATAGACGATCCTTCGATACCAACAGCATCTGTCATATATGATTTTTTCGATTTACGTAAAACAATATATCGAGAATGATTATATAATTCTGCGAGCTTTTCTGTAAGCCCGATTGCTTTAGCCTCAGCCGTTAATAAAACGTCAGGAATACAATCCTTTGTTTTATTATATAATTCTTGCGTACAGGCACGATTCAACGCGGCTTCCCCCATCATATTAAAGGAATAAAAATTTATATCCTGCGTATGAATAATAGGAAGCCGTAATTGAATCTGTCCTACGGTAAGATCATAATGATCTTCCATTTATTATACCAACCCGAAAAGTCCTCCAGTCAGACGTACTAATATTCCAGCACATAGTGCAATAAACGGATTTTTAGTAAGGCACCCAACTCCAAATGCGACAACACCCGCCGAGTCTGAAATTAATGTAATATTCAAAACGAGAGTGAGCTTAAATGCAATAATAAATAAGAATCCGCCGATAGATTCTGCGGGAACATATTTTCCAAGTTTTCCAAGAATTCCTGTCAAACAAAGAATACCAGCAAGAGCCATCATGACTACCCCAGCTAAAACTGGAGAAGGCGCTGCTGCTGTTCCAGATATAATTCCTTCAAGAGGCATCCCTCCAAACAGTGCTGACGGAATATCAATCAAAGAATTAATAAATGTTAATACATTAAAATTCTGATCGGTTTTAGCCATACTTGAAGTGATACCGCCGAATGTAAGATTAGAACCGATATTTAAACAGATAATACCAAGTCCTGCAAGAATTGCGGATCCTGCAAACGCCGGTTTAACAAGCTTAAAATCTTTCCAGTATTCTTTTGTCCAAAATTTCCACGAATCGTTTTCTTGAGATTCTACAGGAAAATCTGATATTGTTACACGGCGTCGCTGTATTACATTAAATTCGAATATTGATACGGCCATAGATACTGCGATTGTATATACCAACGCATTTACTGGTTGATATTTTAATAAAATAGGATATGCGATAAATGCTGACACTAATGAAATGATCGATGTTCGTTTGTCACTTTTTATAAAATCAATAACAACCAAACAAAGAATAAATCCAACCGACGCCATCATTCCTGATAAAATAGACGGGCCTGTATACTCGGCTATCCTACCAATAAGTCCGAGGCTTCCCATAAGAATACCTACAACAGCAGCAAACAATAATGCAAACACGCGCTGGTTCGGATTTTTTACAAGACCTGCCATACTGATAGTTTCAGCCTGTGCAGATAGAGGGGTTACAGAACCTGTAAAAAGATTCCCGAGAGATCCTATGAAGTATGCCAATCCTGTAGGCTTTAACTTCATACCAAGTTTTTTCCCCAAATAAAGTTGAGGAACTCCGTTGACTACCACAAATATGACAGCCAAGATAAATGCTAGAACCATAATCAATTCTCCTTATGATATAAGATATGTGAATTATATATATTCATTTTATATATTAAGATTCGGGGCATAATGCCCCGAATCTCCAAATTGTTCCAACCAAATCGTCAATACTAGTTATTAAAATGTTTTATTTATGAAACAAAATTGATGCTAAAATGCTCATTTGAAATTGATTTGCTGGGGTTGCAAATGATACTGGTAACCCAAGCTGAATATGAAACTTTTTATTACCAAATGCCATTGCTGGTCCAACTGATATAATATTTGTCCATATATCGGGAGTTAATGCAAATCCGTATCCTGCCAAACCTCCGAAAAAAAATGTTGGTCTATTTTGTGTTTTAACATATATATCAACATTTTTTTCAATCTGTGTAATATCTTGTTGTACTTGATCTGCGGAATCGTTTACTGATTTTGTAACAGTCTCTATAGCTGCAATGTGTGCAGTTAATTCAAGATTTTTATTCTCAGATTCTACATATGCATCAATCACCATCTGATAGTTACGAAGCAATTCTGTGTATCCAGATGGTACTTGAAAATCTACCTGTTCATCTCCGATGAATTTTGTTATTTGTTGTTGAGAATATACTGACATTGTAAGAAGTATATTTACGAATACACAGAAAAGCATTTTTTTCACGATTTTGGTTTCCTTGTAATAACGCCACCAGCTTCAAGTTTATCAAGCCTATCGCTTGTAGTGTCTGTTGTTGAAGCTTTTTTAGCACTTTCAACAGTGGAATTTAATACATCAACATTTGCTTGTAAATTTTCAGCATCGGTTTTCGCTGTATTAACAGAATCGTCTAAATTTTTCTTGGCTTCGTCAGAAGATATCTTAGGTTTTGCAAAATAGTTTGCAAGAATTCCTGCCAAAAAAGCAGCAATAATACCTCCTAATACGCCAAGAACTCGGAGCACTTTTTGCTTGAATGTGAGTTTATCGGCCATTTGGTGCATCCTTACGGTAATTACCGTAATTTTCACCTAATGTAGAAGCCTTTTCAGGATCGAGTCCTAATGACGCAAGAGTTCCCTCTTCCATTGCAATAAAGCTTCCGTTGAAATCCGTCTTTTCTTTTTGTTCAGTTTCTTTTGATTTATCCATGTTATTTCTCCTTTACGTGGCGTTTTTTGCTTCACGTTGTCTTACAAGATCCTGTTTAGTAATTGGTAATAAATAACTATCAAGTACTAAATCAGACACTAAACTCGCTCCTAATATATAGGTGTTTAGAGTATTAAGTGCAATTTTATCTTCGAGTTTATTTGGAAGTGACGATAATCTTGGTAAGTCTGTTCCTTCTCGAAGTTGTTTATAAAGTTCCTCTTTTGCTTCAAGAGAGTCGGCTCTAGGTCCGTACAATTCTCTCATAACAGGATCGGCATTAATAATAGCCATAGAGTACATGTCGGCATCAGTAATTTTCGCACCCTTATCTTCACGAACTACCTGTCCTGTTCTAGAATCTCGTTTATCTGCACTTGTGGTTACTTTATTCTTTTTACGTAAAATTTGTTGTAATCGTTTTAAATGAATTTTTCCTACAGGAACTTTTGTTAAAGTGATTGCGGGAGCCGATACTCCAGTATTTTCATTTAAATACGGGAGTGCTACATATTCTTCAAGTTCTACACCAACCATTTTCGCCAATTTTTCAAGATTATCAAACTTTGGTTGAGCATTTTTGTTAAACGATTGAATTTCTGGACTAAAATAAATTTTAGGATTATCAAGTATTCGTTTAATTTCTTTAACAAATGCATCATCGGTTTTAAATGATGCAAAATGATCATCCCATTTTTTAGCAGAAGATCCTGAAGGATCAAATATAATCATAAAATCATGTATTTTTTTAGTAACTTCGTCTCGAAACTTTTGAGCATCATTTCGTTTAATTTCTGCCATTATTACCTCCGATAATGTTGCGATTAATTTGGATAATCGCGTATGTGTCTGTAATATGATTTTCCAATAATGTATCAAGTATGGATTTAATTACTGTATTTGTTTGAGCAACATACGTTTCTTTATTATCATAATGAACTACGATTTTAAGACCCGGATATCCGTGATTAAGTTGGACTTCTTGTAATTGTATAACCATCTTATCTTCCGTATAATATTCAAATGTTGATTCATGGATTGGGACTGAAATACCATTGAGCATTATTCGTTTTGTCATTATTTGTACCGATTTAAATAACTCAGAATGAGATTTAAACAAATATGCAACAATAAGTCCTAATATATGTATATCAGATTTTACATCTTTTTCATGTGAAATCTGGATAAATTCTATACTATCGTTGTATGAATTATTTTCCATACTATACACTCCTTGAAATATCTCATATTTCAAATATATATTATTTATATAACAAATCATCACAGGAGGATATTATGATGAATCGAAACGATATCGATAACGAGATTGAAAAATTACAATCTCGTGTTTCTGATCATGACAAACGTCTTGATCGTGCGGACGGGAACATTAAAGCGCTATATGAAGCGAAAGCCTTGGAGAACCAAGTACGATCGTATTTGTTGCGCAAGGAACAACGAGAAGAAAGTGCTTCTGGTACTTTTGCAATCGGTGCGGTAATCGGAATCGGACTTACTGTTGCCACAGGGTTTGTTATCAGCGCATTAAGTGCTCCAAATCTCGATGTTCAAAAACAGACACCTGAAACTGGATTTTCAGGATTTGGTGCGCTCTCGTTTTAGTAAAACAAATAATACTTGGGGATATCCCCAAGTATTATTTTTTCGAAATAACTTAGTCGGCCTGTGGAGGAGGAAGTGTTTCTGCATCAAATTGAGCGGGGCTTGTGGCATCAACGGCGCTGTCTGCGAGTTCATCACATTCTGCACCCACTTCACCATCATCATCCATCATCTCATCATCTTCTGCGGCAACAGCTTCGCCAGCACCATCGGTGTTAGACGTATCACTAACTTCGACTTCGTCCGCTGCAGGATTCATAGAATTATCAAGATCCCCTTCACCTTCAGCAAGACCATCGTCTTCGTCAGTAGTGGTATCATCATCGGACTCGGTATCCTCGCCCTCTTCTCCACCTTCACCGGCACCTTCATCACCGCCACCTTCTTCACATTCATCTCCATCGGGCTCACTTTCGCCGCCCTCAGAAGTTTCAGTTACTTCAGTGGTTTCTGTGTCTTTGATCTCTTCGTCTTCAAATGCAAATCCTGCATCTTCAAAACCGAGAGAATCTTCAGTATTACCAAATATACTCATGGTATAATCTCCTTGTAAATTGGATGGTGTAATATATCAGTCGTGATATATTACATTATATGAACCGTTTAGAATGCGGTTTTCATATTCGGAAGAATTTTTCAACAAAATAACATCCACATCGTTATCGAAGGTATCGTTATGCGAGATCAAAAATGATTGCTCACAATGAATATCATCGAGCAAGTCATTCAAGATACCAACGAATGTTTTACTTGTGGCATAATCCAGAGGATTATCAACCTCGTCGAATTTCGTAATATTGTACATATCGGCAACTTTCGGAAATTGTTTCAACAATGCAAGCGACAGCACTGTTGTTAACGTAGCCCGTTCGGCACCGGAACATACGGAAGCATCATGATAAACCGGAGAATCCGGTTGTTTTACATTAATAAAAAATTGTTTTTCGTCTATTTCAAATCCATCGATTATAAGGTCTTGATCCGGCCATATATCTGCCAAGTATTTATTAGCGGAACTTAGCAGGTTATTCATGAATCCTTCGATAAAGATGAGTGGTATCCCAGTGGTCGGGGACCATACTTTACGCAAAGTTTCAAGAACGCCGTACTCTTCAGTAAGGATATCTCGTTTCTTCTCATATTCATCAAATGTTCGCATGTTATAATCTGCCATGTTGAGCTCGCGTTCATACTGGGCAAGCTCATCCTGTACGAATGAAATTTTTGACCGGAGATTTGAGACCTTAGTCTCAAAAGCTTTACCGGCTACTGCGTATTTATGTAGTTTCGATAATGTGTTTTTGAGTTTCGAATATTGCTGTAGCCCAACTACAATATTCGACCGAATGGAAAGCAACGATAAAAGCGCGCTTGATTTTCCTTCGTAAACGCGAAGAGTTTCAAGTATATCCGCTTTATCATTATATAAATGTTGCATTTCAGTACTCATTTCAGTTATTTGATTTTCTATTTTTTGAATTTCGTTTTTATATTTTTCGACATATTCATAATAATTTTTTGTTTTTGTGATTGAAACTTCAAGTTCTTGTAATTGATTTGTTAATTCTTTGTAACGAGAATATACATGAGAGAATTCGGAAAACGATCGTGATCTTGGAATAAGTATGACACTGTTTTTACAAAAAATGATAGGGTCAGAAAATAATTTAAAATCCGGAAATTTTGCAAATAATGATGCATAAGAATTTAAATACATCGAAAATTGTTTCATTTCTCGCAATAGTGAAAGAGATTTTGTAATATGGTTATCAAACGATGTAATTTTAAATACTATCTGATCATACTGTTCTTGTACAATAGTAAGTTCAGAAATAGCAGATGAATATTGTGTTTGGATTGTTGCGTATTCTTTTGCTTTAGTAATAAATGGACATTTCGTATTCGTGCACGATGATGGAATTTTATCAAGCATATCCGCAAGTAATTTTAATTCATCGTATGTACCTTTTACCGATTGTAATGTCGTTATTTTTTGCGCAAGTAATTCTTTTTCAGCTTCAAGATTTTGTCTCTCAATATCGAAATGCGCAAAATCTTGATTCTGTAAATAACTATCGAATAATCCGTCATCTCCGTATTGCTCTTTAATTGAATTCATTTTATCAACGATTGTATCAATGAGCATAATGTACCGAGTAGCGTCATCTTTTGAAAATAAATCTTTATATTCAGAGAGCTCCGGAATATCTGCGTACATTTTTGTAAGCATATTTTCCGTGTTGGTAAGTTCTATATGAAGTGCTTCTTGTTGTTTTAAAAACTTTTCCGGATTATTTTGCTCTGTATACTCTGCATAATTTTGTTGCTTTTGAGTAAGCATTGATTGTAAGGTTTGCAGAGAAGACGAAAGCTCGTCTAAACGAGTAATAGACGATTCGTTTTTAAATTTAAGTTCAGAATATATGTCTCGAGTTTCAAGAGATAATGCCTCAAACTGTTTTTGTGAAAATGATTTGTTTAATGTATATTTTGTACATATTTCATTAAACTGTTCATTCCATATAGTAAGATTATTACATAATTCTGTATATTGTTTTAATGTATTATCATATCGAGCTGTTACGGATAATCCATTTATATTAAGCATCTCGATAATATTCTGAGATTTCGATTCAATCGTTTTCAAATATTGTAATCTCTCGAGTGTTGTATCATATTTAGTCTTTGCGTTATTTCTTTGATTTATAATATTTTCCTTATTATCTCCCAGTCTATGTAACTCATTAATAATAAGTGTAATATCATTTTTTAACTTACTAAAATATTTAGTTGTTGATTTATACATTTCAAGATATATATCAATATTTGGAGTAAATTTTGATATATTAGTTTTCCGTTCTGATGGTGTCATTGAAATGATATCCCTAAGTCCTGGACCTAAGAAGAGTAATTTATTATGGTCTTTAGTAAGTCCGAATCGTATAAACAACACTTCTTCATATGAACGTACATTTCCAGACGGATTTAATTCTATTTCGGAACCATTCTCAATAACAGTTAAATAACATTTGGTACCGCCTTTTGCTAACCAGTATACTTTTGAGATATATGTTACCCCGTTATGTACTAAATGTAATTCTCTCTCCCCATCTTTACCATCAATAATAAATTTATTCTCATCTCGTACTGCAGAATATATTGTACTAAATAGCGTTAGCCCTTCAAGGAGTGTTGTTTTCCCACTACGATTATTTGCTAAGATAAGAATAATACGATGAGTTGCATTCGATAAATCAAGTTCAAAAGTATCAAGGCCCAATCCTAATTGAAAGCCGATAAAATTTTTAAAAATAGCTTTCGTATATCTCATAATTTTCCCTTCTTATCTATAACGATGTTTGTATTAGAATTAAAAAATAATATCCATACCTATATAGGTATGAATATATAATAATTAACCATACTTTTGGAATTCGTCTTGATTTAATTGATCATATATATGCTGTGGAAGTTCTTTACGATCAAGATAACTTCTTTCATATATATCCCAACGAACTCTAACATGTCCCCAGTTAGTAAATTCGTTTTTAGAAACGGGTTCTTTTATCCATTTTAGGATAAGTTTTTTATATTCATATGGAACGTTTGGGTATCCTGGATACGGATTGATGTCTGTTAATTTTCGCGGAAAATCATCTGGTATAAGAATTTTAGTTATTAATGTACTAGGGTGGGGAGAATTATATATATTGGATGGATAATGTATACTTACATGTGGTGGATAATTATCAGTATTCCTATTCCAATGTAATGCTATCCACATAGGATATTTCTTAGATGGTTTACAGCATGCATACCATCTAGTATATATATCATCATATATTGGAAAGTCCCAACAGTTATCATAACCATCAGCAAGAATTAAATCATAATATTTTTCGTCAGTCATTCGTTCTAATTGCTTATTCACGTGAACCCCACATATTTATTTTTGGAAGTTGAGGAAATATTGGTAATTTATCTTTTCGTTCTTTATGATTAGGTAAATATATTTCCTTATAAAATTTTATCCATATTGTCTTTACATAATCCCAATTTATTTTACAAGTTTTATCTTCTGTATTTGGGAAATGTGCCCACCCGATAAGTATTTTTGCATCTCTTGAATCGAGTGCGCCACGCTTATATAAAATTTCAGTCGGTCTTGTGGGTGGACTATCAGTAATAATAATTTCTGCGGTTCCGTGTCCTGTAAGTTTTTTATAGCTAGAATCCCATACATGCATGTGTGGAGGATACATTCCTCCATATCTCTTATCGTCTGGATGTAACAACACAGTTTCGAACGATATATTCGATTGTGTCAGTTCTTCATTAATTGATTCATCATTATCCATTATAAATACTCCTTGTATATTATAGTATATAAATTATATATATTTAAAAAATAATCTGATATATTGTTAAAATATATCAGATTATACGCTCAAACAAATGTTTGACGCGGTTTCCACACTTCTTTTAAAAGTCCCCAATTCGTTGTATAGTGTGTAGGATCGTTCGGATTGTCAGCATCTATATTACGCATGTGCGCCCATGTAATAAGAGCATTTGCAGATGCTTCATCTATTTTACTATCGATACATATAATGTGTTCTCTTCTATATGGAGGATCAAAAGTTTTAACAATTATTGAATTCCTCCATTCAAAACATTTAGGATTTGTAGTACAACATTTGTTTAATGTATTAGGATTTTTGTGTGACATTGTGTTAACAGATTTATTAGCGGGTCGTTTAACCCTAAGTGATAATGGAACGGACCCGTCAGGTTGTGGACAATTTGGTCTCGGTTCAATAACAAAGGTTCCGTCGCGTTTAAAATAAACTCGGCGCTCGTTAGAAATTAGAGGTATATTCATAATACCCTCCTTGTTGTAAGATATATTAATGATATACACTCTCAAAAATCCTTGTTACTAAAAATGCCTGTGCCCATATGGGCACAGGTTGTTTGTATTAAGGTTGCTTATCAGTAAGTATAAACTGTAACCGATAAATACCATCAGTTATTGCTTTATAATTCGCGTTCCCGATAGTATTGAATTGATTCCCGCCATAAATGACTTCTGAAAGTCCGTATCGTGAGAATGTATACTTAATACTTCGTTTTCCAAGAACGACATATTCATGGTTAATACCGTTGAATAATATAAAGTCTCCTGATATATCAGAATTAAAATCTACATACACTTCCTTTCCAGCGTGGAATACTTTTCCAGGAGCTGTAAATGCGTGTACTTCTTTTGTAGGATCTATCGCCGATGCAACAATGATTGTAAAATCGTCAGCAATATATTTACGTTTGTTTTTTCGATATTGAATGGGCATAATCTCTTGTTGGAGAGCATTTTTTGCAATCATTTCTGATACAATCATTTCCCGTTTATTTTTCGGGTTAACATATGCTGTTCCGTCAAGAATTGGGACGCCGTTATATACTAAAATCGATGCATCAGGATTTAAATCAAACGAGAACCCGATCTTAATAGGCGGATCGTCGGTCTGATATTCAACCGTTTTATCATCGGTCTTGATATATAATGCTTTAATTTGTTGAGTAATATTAACACCGTACCATTTGTGTGCATTAACTCTGAAGTTATAATGCAACGCATTCTTACGAGCCATTGCATAGGTATAAGCCTTTTCGTCTTGTACAACAAATACCACTACAGATGCATTATCTGTAAATAAATGTGCGCCAATTGAATTTGGAAGAGATTCTCCGTACATACCGTGAACAGGGAACCAGTGAATAAAATCTTCAGAGACTCTCCATTTAAATCCGCCTGCTTTATCAGTGTTATCAGTTATAAAACCGTTATCATCTCCGGCAAATAGTGGACCTAATATGTCTCGAATAATCCATTTACCGTCGACGAAGTATACATTTTCAGAACGGAAATTAACCATAAAGTCACCGTATACGACATCCTTATCTGGTTGATTTGTTTTTATCATTACTTCTTCAACAGTTTTGTGAGTAAATGTGTGATTAGTTATATCATGAGTTCCGTCGTTCTTTATAAAAAACGTTCCAGATTCGAGATACGTTTTAATAGTTTCTCGTAAATCATACGATGCTGCAGGATCGTTTGGATCGAGTCCAAAACTCATAATTGAATATCCTACTTGTAATAGACCTGTATCAATATCATATCGATATACGACATTATACTCGGTATTTTCAACAGGAGCATCGTGTACTACACGATCATTAAACCCGTTATATACAAATGTCTTTACTTCTTCAACTGTAGAAATAATTTCCCACACACCAGAAGCATTCTTACTTACTATATTACCGTCAGTGTCGACATAAGTATTATTGATAAGTTTCGGAGTATATAAATTTTTTGCAAATAATGTATTGTGATACCCAATTTGATCGTCAAGACTTGGAGATACAATTAAACCAGGATTAACCGGTTTAACAAATTGTGTCCAAATAATACCATCGCTGGATTCGAAATATTTAATTTGGTGTGCGTCAGTAATAATTGCAACACAGAGTTTGTCGTCTTTAATTGGATACGGTAAAAATGCTATACCGGTATGACGAATTTCGTGTATGATTTCAATACTTCCGCTATCACCGGGAACCAATTCTTCTACAATATCAACTGTTCCAGATGAATCTTGAATAGTAATATCATTAGAAGGACGAACTTCATCTTCGATAAATGTACGGAAATCTCCAATGTCTCCAAATATTTGATTAAAAGAATATTTGATCCACGATTGTCCACCATCACGGGTAAGCGCATATTGATGATACTCTTTCGGAGCTTTGCTCTTATAAAAATCTGCATCATATGCAATAAGCATACGGTCTTCTGGACCAGGTGCTACCACGAGATACCGAACTGGAAATAACCCTTGTAATTCATTGTCAGTTCTAGAATCGTTTGGATTTCCGGATGCTGATAGTAATGGTGGGATTTCTATATCGGTAAAATCGATATTCACAAGATTTTTCGCAACACTAAATGTGTTGTTACTGGCAATTTTATATAGCCATCCCCACGGCGTCATAAAGAACCTGTTAAATCGTTCTTCTTCAGGATCGGTATTAATATGTGGAATGTATTTTGGACTATTACCAACGATTGGTGATAACGGTACCCCTACTTCATTTTGAATTGTATCGATATCGTTATATGTAGACATGCGAAGAGCATTTCTGATATATGATTTCAATGGGTCAGTTTCGTCCGGAACAGTCGGAACAGTAAGCATATTAAATGTCGTAATGTTATTATTACGTGCTTCTGGCGACTTAAATGTTAAACGCAAATCATCCATCAAATGCCGTTGTGAAAACGGAATCGAAAGATTATATACGCTGCATTGCTCAAGACCTATTTCAGAAAAATCGTAATTACCAGCATTCAAGCGTTCGCATAATGCTGGCATTACAGTGCCGTCGTTTATTGGGATATAATATTCATATCCTTCAGCGTCGACATAAATAGTATTTGGAATGCGAGTCGGTGGGGTTGTTTTTGACAACAGTCGATTCCCTTGCTCATAGGCATATTCACATGCTGCTTTCGGATCAATAATTCCTCGATATTTTCCATCTTCGATGGCGAGTTTGTAATCAACCCAAGAATCAAAACCCTCCCCTGCCTTAAAATAAATAGCAGTAGGAGGGTCGTATGTGAATCGCTTGGAGACAAGACTTGAAACTGTTTGATAATAATCCCAATGGTATGCCAAAGCGTAACGATTTTTTCTTACGAAAAGAATAGTGTCTTTGTCCATTGAAGTAAGATCAAGCCTATATTCCATGCTTCATACTCCTATATTTGATCAAGCAAATACTGCTGCGTAATGAACGGCACTGCTGATATCCAATCGTATGTACTCGTAACCCCGTTCCACTTAAAGAATTCAATTACAACAGGGTAATTCACGCCATCATTATTCGATGCAAACCCTGCCAGTTTATTAGTGACACTTGTAGTATCGATAATAGTAAATTCGTTATATTCACCAACCGGTACTGGTAATACTGTATGTACAAATCCGCTCTCAATTACAGAACGCACTCTGAAGTGTGTTGGTGTAATTGTTGATCCACTTACAGTGACTTCTCCAAGTGCCGCAAATTGCGCAGAGTTTGCAAATCTGTTAGCTTCGTTTGGTTGTAGCCTCATACGAATTTGGCCAGGATTAGTGACTGGGTCGAATCTCGCAATCGGGACACCGTAGGTTCCTTTAGGAGATCCTGGAACGTCAAGCAACGTCCATCTTCCATATAAGGCAGGGTCCATATTAAGCTGTAACCCTTCTTGATTAAAGGTTTGACCTGCATGTCCAACACCCAAAGATAAAACAAACGTCTGGATAATACCAAGAGATTCTTCGTTGAAATTTGAAGAAGAAAGGCGTGCATTGTTTGTAACATCAACAAATTGTCCGTTCTGATATTTAGCAAACGCGTGCAGTTTAATAACTTTCACACCACCGGTAATAGTTCGAATTACAGGAACAGGGAATATATACTCCACACCAACAAAAACATCTTCGACAATCTTAACTGTTTTGCTTCCGTCGATTGATGCATAATTTTGGTCATTGTAAGCTTCTCCGTTTCCGGTGTTAAGTTCTTCTGTATAATATTTCGCAAACAATTGGAATGAACTTCCGATAGTAACACGGTCAACATCTTCATCTTTTGGTACCTGTAAGGTAAGACGAGAAGACGCAAGATCATGATTAATATACCTGCGATCACCATTTGAATATCGCGCATATACATAAATACCAAGTGTATCGATAGATTGTCCTTGATACAAGAATCCGATTTCTTCGCTTGTAGCGGGATCTACCATATCTTGTGTAGTTACAATTTCGATAGCAACAATATTTTTATCAGGAGATAGTGCAAAGTCGAGTCTAGACACATGAACAATTTGACACGGGACTGTTGAAATAATTACTCTATTTGTATCAAAGAAATCAATATAATACGGGTGTCCATCTAAAATTTCCGATGGGGTATGAAGGTGCCCAATTTGAGCCTCTCCAGGATATGCAAGATTTGGGTCTGTTGTAAATGGTATTACATCAACAAGAGCGTTTTCAATCTGACCATTTACCATATTACCGGTCATGAATTTCATTTGACCGTCCGGAGTTACTCCGCGAAGTGCCCAATAACGAATATTTTTATTTAATTTGAGCATATTGTCAATGCGTGCGGTATCGTCCCGTACATACATTGTGTAAATTTTAGCATTGTTTTCGAATGCGATAGCACTTTGAATTAATCCGGCCTGTTCTAATTCATTAAGCCGACCGGCAATTTCTGCAGCCTTCGAGTGTAACTGTCCGTCCTCACCTTTAAGCCATATAATACCATTTGAGATGTCAACAACAAATTCGTTGACGTCTGCAAGTGCCGCATTCTCAATGCGAAGCGCTTTAAATATAAAACGATGTTGATCAGCGTTTAAATCGTATCCACTTGGCATGATCTATTCCTCCTCGATTGTTTCTATAACGTTTGAATCAAGTATCACATCCGCATCCGGAATATCTATTCCAGAAATTACTATATCATGACCATATTTATCCTTACCCATAATTGCGGGATTAGAATCGAATGGGATGACACTAAATGGATACAAGAACTTATTAATCAATGGGTCCATATAATCTCTTGTAGTTTTATTGGAATCCATTGCATCTTTAACCGCGCCGATTCTAAATAAATCGGAAACGGTCTTTATCACTTCGGGAATACTCCTATAGTGACGGTTAGGATCAAATACAAAATCTTCACGCATATTCTCTTTTGAGTTTGCATCAAGTTTAATTTCGTGAGCAGCGATGATATCCTCGTCGAGCAATACAAGATAATCGTCAAAATCTATAAGTTTAAATTCGTTTGCATCAAAATATTTTGAAACACGATTACGATCAGAATTCATATCTCTTCCAAATCTATCCATGAACGGGTCTATTCGATCTGTTGGAGTCGGATCTGGATTTATTGGAACTTCTATAGCCGGAGGTCCTCCTGATTGATTATTTTCTAATACATCAGAAAGAGTCGGGTCGTCAGGGTCTATTATCGACGTATTATCATAATCGATCTGTTTACAAAACGTTTTGATATAATCATCGAATAAGCATCCCGATAATAAGTATTCGTCTATATATTGCTGAATGTCGTGCATACCTATATCC
>LSQA01000003.1_pt1 | contig 118667 bp, 141 predicted proteins | sample 651271 | NCBI WGS metagenome assembly LSQA01 (sample SAMN04438314, study PRJNA306036) | termite gut metagenome | isolation source: viral DNA filtered from gut of termites from termite colony 3 | host: Coptotermes formosanus | place: USA: New Orleans, Cypress St. | collected 2013-06-21 | reverse complement strand
CGAAGATATAGAGGATTACATCGTAAACCTGTTAAGCGGCCCCCCGTCCTCACAGTGGAGAGTACCGATAATTCCTTCCGGCAAAGAAAAAAGCGCCGAATCAAGCGGGCGCAAATTTGAATGGGTAAATCTGCAAGGCACAAATAAGGAAATGGAGTTTCAGGCTTGGTTTGACCTGCAACTTTCTGCGGTGGTCGCTATGTTTGGGTTTTCAATGGAAGACTTGGGGCTGCACAGCCAAAAGAGCCAGCCGCTTCTTGGTGAGAATACCGCTCCCAAACAGGAAGCAAGCAAAAGTCTTGTATTGGGCGATATGCTGGGATTTTTGCAAAAACATTTTAACAAAATCCTTGCGGCGAAAAATCCTGATTATGAATTTGAATTTGTTGGGTATGAAAAAGACGACCCGCGCCTTGTAATGGACATTGACAAGCACGAAGCGGAAACCTATAAAACACTGAACGAAAAGCGGGCGGAAAAAGGGATGGAGCCTATTGATTTTAGCAAGATAGAAAACCCCGCCGATATGCCTATCAATTCTTATACTGTTCAGTTGTTTCAAAACAAAGGGCAGGGTGGCGGCAGTCCGTTTGGCGATATGGGGGATATGGACGGCGAGGGCGGGGAGTTTGGGCAGGAAGAAGGCGGCGAGGCTGAAACCGATGTTGAGGGAGAAGCGCCGGAAACGGACGGCTCCGGCTGGGATGACATAGAGCGGCAGCACGAGGACGGCGCTGCGGTAAAAAAATCAATGTGCGCTAAAAATAGCGTAGTAAGGATAATCATATAACCGCGAAAAAGCGGAAGGAGAAATAGTGGTTTTGGTAGAAAAAACAGGGAAACATGGGGATGGGCTTCTTTATCTTTCTGTCAACAGTGAAAAAATAAAAAATGTTGGGAAATCCCTAACTCTTGCTGGTGGTCAAACAGCAACAAACACGCCCCTCGGACAAAAGCCCTTCGCGCCGGGGAGAGAGGGATTTTTCCCAACTAACCACGACTTTATTCTACCGCAAATATCAGCGGTGTCAATAGATCGCCCGCGTGTGATTCAACTTGCTTTAACAAACATTACAATACAAAACAGAAAGGCAAAATTTCTCAAAGCCATACGCGCATTATCCCAAAAAATGCGTATTCCGCTGTCCATTGAAAAGAGCGAACACAAACCAGAGCAGTATTTTTATTCCATTCAGCAGGAACTCTCCGATTATTGGACAGGTTATTATTCCGAACTCTTATTACAGGTTTACGAAACAATAACGGCGGCGCTTGACCTGCCCGGCGTTACCATTGAAACGCGCTTAATCACTTCGTATGCCGCCTCCGGTTCTTCCGATAGTGTCCTGGTGTCCTGTTCTGTCCGGTTTTGTCCTAAAACCGGACGGGTTTTCAGTGTCCGTCCGTCCCCCCGTCTCTTTAGAGACGGGGACGACAGGACACATGGACAGGACAGGGAGACAGTACATATCTCCGGTTTTAATAACGATTTCTTTTTTAAGCAGATTACCCTTAGTTTCAAAAAAGCGGCGGCGGTCTATACCGGGGCGGTCGTTATTTTTTGTAATGGGCAGAAATGAAAAGAAATGAAAAGTTTTACACTATTTCTGTGGGTTTTCGGGTTTTGCCGCTGCTCGTAAAGAAAATCTTTTTGCTAAGATTTTGTATACAGAGGTTTATTATCCATGCTTTTTCGGAAACACGGCGTAAAGTCTGGTATGATATTTTCCGTCCGTAAAATGGAGATATTGTTTTGATATTGCCGCCGTAGTAATTTGTTTCCAAAGCAAGCGGGTCGGCAAAAAATGATTTTATGTTTTCTTGCCTCGTGGGGTTGCCGCTGTAAGTAAATGCCGGATTATACAAAGCCGGCGCTGCCCGGTGAGCGCGGCGCATAAGCGCGTTCTGCTTTTGAATAAGTTTTTTTATATCAATATCTTCGTAAGCGCCGTTATTCGTTTTTTTTATAGTTGATGTAACGGCTGGTTTCTTTACAGGAAGCAGCGCCGGGCTTGACTGAGGAGGCGCGGCATAAACCGCGTCAAATAGGCTTTGCTGCGCTCTTTCGTTATTCAATCCTTTTTTCATACAACGCCTCTCATTTTCTTTTTCATTTCTCTTGACACCTGCTCTGCCGATTTGCCGGGCTTATGAACGGCAAGCCCGCTTAGCTCTGAACTTCCGTTTTTTTTTTCATTGCCGCTTTCACGCCCAATACGCCATTGCTCATAAAATCCGGGCTTCGTGTTTGTCGCGCCTGTTACCGCATGATTGGCCAGCGCCCAGGCCCAAAAACTGTCAGCATGGCCGTCCTCGTCCCGCTCGCTGTCATACCGGAACGCCCCGCCGCTGGTAGGAAAGCGTTTTATGCTGTGGATTTGTTTATGAAAACGGCTGTCATTTTGTAACAGGAATTCGCCCCGCCCCAGCCCCTGCCGCACACTGATTGCCAGTTCCTCTTTTGACAGCAGGTTAAACAACACGCCCTCTACCCTTGAACCGCCAAACTCTTTTTGCAGGGTTTCAACAACGAATTCGCCCTGCCCCGTCTGGTCTATGCAGGATCGTACCGGGGAAAGCCCGCGCATGATTTTTCTGAATTCGTCCAGTTGGTAATCAAAATCTTTGTTAACCATGACAATATCGGCTACCGATTGTTTCCGTCCGTCCGGCAGCAGCCCTATCACAAAGATTACCGCCGCGTCCCGCCGCCTTGCCACGTCATAACCCAAAAACAGCCTGCCGTGCTTTTCCGGTATATAGCCTTCGCAAAGAGTGTCGGCGGTATGAAATACGCGCACTTCTATATCTATTTCCCCTTCATCGGTTGAAACTATTGTATATTAGCGATTGAAATATGCACCTTCTATACAAAACCTACGTCTTTAGTTTCGCTGCGGCACCTATCAAATAATTTAAGTACCCAGCAGTGCGCTCAGCAAGCTCTGAATCTTTGAACTTGCCGAGCCACTTTACTGCGTTTTTGGCCATTGGCATAACTGCCTTAACTGCTTTGCGCGTATAAGGCTTCGCCGCTGCCCAGATCTCTCTTCTGTACATCCAGGCCATCGTGGCAACCTCCAACACAAAGGCTTTTATGTTAGCCTTGCGGAGCCACGACATTACTGCTGTACAGATTTTTTTTAAAAAATTGACCATTTTGGCCTCCTTAATTTGAATGATAAAACAAAGGAAGCAGGAATACATCGCAATTTCCCGCACCGACCAAAATAGTTACATGTTTGACAGCGTTAACTGTCGCGGACATGTACCGCAGAACCAGCTCTATAAGCGTGAAACATCCACTAGAGATGGTTCTCTATTCTGCACTTGACTTGCAATTTCTTTTTCGTCTTCGATGGCGAGTATTGCTTCTTCTATCCCTCCTTTATATATTATTTTGAGAGCTCTCTTAATATGAGTGCTTTCAAATCTTTTTCTTCTCTTATCATCTTACAACAGAACTTATAAGATGATATAAATTCAACGTCTTTTATAAATTTTCTAAAAGAGACCCTTATGGTCTCTTTGTTTTCTTTATAAACTTCTGAATATTTTCTTAAGACAAGCTTCCTATTCTTAAAAAAATATTTCCAATTATATTTATTTATAACAACATCCTTCCCGCAACTTAATTCGGGAATTAGGGCAGGAAAATCATTGCCCTCCAAATTTAAATCGCAAAATCTCAGAAAACTCAACTGATCATTGTTGAGTTCTGGTGTATAATCTGATAGATGCCTTTTTGAATAGGATAGTTGTCTATCCTCTTCTAAACAAAAAGTATTAATACTATCAGCTCCGGAAGTCCCATACCGTCCGAGCCTTCCTAATTTTTGAATGATGAGTTCATCAGAATCCCATTTATTCTCCCTTATATATATATTTTGGGCTGGAAAATTTAGCCCTTGAGCAAGAACGTTTGTGCACATAATGAATGTGCACTTTCCGTTAGCAAAATCAATTTGATTCTGCAATCTTTCTACGGCGGATGTGTCAGCCGTAATATACCTGACCTCGATTTTCTCTTGGTCTATCTCCTCAGGGACCCATTCATCTTTGTACTTCATAAAATAAATGGTTGGGATCCCTGCATTCGCCCTATCACAGAACTCCGACCATCCAACCTCTTTGAATTTAGGTTGGTGCATCGGATATAATTCTTCTTCTTCATACCCTGTTGGGGTATAAAAAGTTTGAGTGGCTGTAAGTAAAATTACATTCTTATTAGCCTTCTCAAATTTTTGAATTAGTTGTTGTAAATTGTAGCCCCGTTCTCTATCTGTGATAAAGTGGGCTTCATCTACAACAATACTATTATATTTATTTATATCTATTTGCGTTTCATAAACCGCAAACAGATTCCCATCTTTGCCTTCCAGATGGCATTCCCCGGTGGAGATGCTATCTGATAAAGAGCCATATTTTAAGGCAGTCTCGTAAACGAGTTGTCTACAAGGTGCCATATAAACAAATCTCCCAAAGGATTTTGCTAATTTAATCCCTTGGAATGTTTTTCCACATCCTGTTGTACCTGTAAATATTTTTTTCATTTTACTTCTCCTTTTTAGGGAATGAGCTATCCAATCCCTTTTTTATTTACTATCATAGCTATGCACATAGCTATGCGCATAGCTAAAAAAACTATTAGCAATCCCTAGACCATGTAATCCGCACATGTTCTAGCTTTTTTGCAGTTCAAGCAAATCCCCAGCCCTGGACAATCATCGTCCTCGCTTGCAATTTGCCTAGTGCTATATGTGTTAGCAGGTTCTGGCACTATATTTTCCTTAATCAGTGCATCTTGTGGATACATCTGATTATAGACGTCTATTTTCTTTTGAAGCGCAGCTTGCGCTTCGTTCCATCCGACGATATTATTATCGTCAAGATTTTTAATATTTTCAATTCTTTTCCATATCCCTGCCAACATCTCTTTTTGATTTTTTTCCATTTTACTTCTCCTTTTTAGGGAATGGGCTATCCAATCCCTTTTTTATTTTTGAGCAGGTCTAGCCCTAAACCGTATTTCTAAGGTTTGAGGACATTTCTACTCTTTTTTTGTTTCATTATATAACTAGAATAACTCCCTAAAAACAGCCCTAAAATGACCCAAAACCCCTAAAATATGCCTTTTGGGCTAATATTAGGGGTTTTTAGCTAAATAGCTGTTTTAGGGCTAAAAAGGGGGTAAAAATAGGGTTTTTATGCCTATTCTTGGGTTTCGCCTGGGTTTGCAAGGGATTTTATGCCTTTTTCGCCTAAAATGCCTGTTTTTTTATTTATTTCGTCCAAAAGTAGCTTATCGGCAGCCCTTAAAGCCTTTCTATCGCCTTCATAGGTATTAATCTCGTCAAAATGCCTCAAAAACTGTTTTAAATTGAAATCTGCGTCTCCTTTGGCAAACCAATAGTTGTTTCCGCATGTAGAAGTACAATCGTAGTAGTAATCTTTGATTTTACTCTTAATTACAGACGGAGATGCGTAAAGAAGCACATTATTTAGCTCTTTTATCATATCGTGGTCTGTTATAGCGTTACATGCATTGATTTTGTAATACCATTCGTTAAAATATTTGATAATATCATTCTCAATAGCATTTAACCTTGGCGTAAGGCGTTGTATGATTAGTGCTATATCTAAGCCGCCATTTAAGGGCTCTGAAAGTAAGGATTTTAACGCTGCTGCAACATCCTGGACGCTATATCCTTGTTTTGCAAGATAATCTGCCTGCGCTTCCGCGTTGTCCTCTTCATACCGGGCTAAGTTTTTATGTAATGAAAATCTTGTCAATGCAAACTTGATTTTCCCTTTGACCTCTTCAATAGACTCCATTATGTCTCCTACCACTCATAATCCGCAAGTGGATTTTTTGTAACGCCATATCTATCGGCGTCATTGCGACCTATGGGAGGATATACATGAGGCCCTTTTGGTGTTCTGTCATCACTGGGCAATCTATGTCTATCCTCATCTTCTGTCATTTTATGGTTGCAGACCCAACATAAGCCATAACATCTTCCATAATCACTAATATCCCTTTCATCAACTGTACTCATGTTGTCAATAGAAGATAATGGCCTGCCACTTTGAAAACAGTAGAAATCTTGGTGAATATATTGGGCTTCATTAGTTTTTTGTTCTCGTAAAATTCTTCCGGCTGTGGAGGGGTATCAGAATTTGAGCTTAAGATGATATTACTTAGATCTATTGGCCTAACGCCATTTAATCTATCATCCGGAGATAACAATGCATTCATCTTAGCAGATAACTCTTCGTCAGTAATAGGAATATTTAACTCATGCTGAATGTCCTTACCTTTGTCTGCCATTTCTTTTACCATCTTCGTTAAGGTTAAATCGCAAAACGGATCTATCCAATCCGCAAGAAAATATAATCTGCTGCAAATATATTTTTCTCTTGCTCCTTCCTCTACAAAAGCGCCAAACAATATTGGGTCAGGGTTACGCGCTTTCTTAGCTTCCTCTGATAAATTTTTGGGATCCGTATAGTCAGTATAAACAATAAAATATTTATCAAATACTTTATCTTGTTTGTACTTATACAAATCTTCTGCCACATCATTTGGTATTTCACGAGGAAATCTTTCAAGCTCTACCATATAGATAGGTTTATCTTTGACCGAGTCAATAAACTCTACAACGTCTTCAATGTAGACGTATTTTGTTATGCCGCGGTCAATAAGTTTTGCTTCTTTATTTGTTATTGTACGCAAGATAAAGTCAAGCTTTTTGAGCTGTCTTGTCTGCCCCAATAAAATGGCTTTTTTCTGTAACTGTTCTGCGACCTTCTCATTGCATCCTCCTTGGATTTAAAAGTCTATGCCTGCCTGCTTCATTTCTTCCCGTATTTTATCTCCTGCCTGTTTCATAGCAGTTGCTGATGTTCTCTTTACACCTCCTGTATATCTTCTTTCAAGAATTTTAACATAATTATCGTCGCTGTCTATGACGAAATCAAATGAAACCTTCCATTGTCTATCATTGCTCCCCAGGCAGAAAGGCTGCTCCTTAATTGCTTTAAGTATTTCCGGGAACATTAGCACAAAGTCTTTATTATTTAACATTCTGGTTCTAAGCTTATCTTTTCTCTTGGGGGTGAGACCCATAATCTTGGGCATGTCTTTATTTTCCACACAGAATGTATTCCATAGATTAAAGCATTGCTCCATTGACGCTGCAAGTTCTTTTGAGTCTACCTTTTCTAAGATAGGCGCAGGCTTATTTTCAGGAAGTAATTCGTAACCAGTTCCGAGAACATATTCGTAAACCGGTTTTTCGTTTTCAATGCCTTTTTCCTTTTTCGTTAGAAAGCCTTCTTGCAGTAACTCTTTAATAGCACTTTTAATTGCCGTAGTGCCTTCTTTACAACTCTCGACAATCTTTTCCGTAGATAATGCCTCTCCTTCTTTAAGAGTAGATAAATAACAATAAACTGCTTTTGCTGGGAAACTAAGGTTTTTTGATTTGATGACAACGTCCGGGATGGATGTCCAACTAACTTTTTTTGATAGGCTATACATTTTATCCTCCAAGTAAATTATTTTACAACATTTTATTTTATTTGTCAAAGATAGGGCATATTTTGACTATTTATGCTCTTTTCCCATTACTTTGTATTCTATTATAATGACTCTCTAAAATAGCCTGTTTTTAAAGGGTTTTTACCCACTTGGCGAAATACACATATATTAAGGTAGCTTATAAAAAACTTGACAAATGAATTATTTTGTGTTATCATCGCACTTAGAGGTAATAATAGGAGAGTAAATTTGACTTCTCTCAAGGAACAGCTTGCAGCAATTTTAAGATCGGGCCCATTGATAGCAGATGAAGTAGCTAAACAAATACAGGGCGGCACTTTTTATCTCCAGCCTAAAGCATTATCCACGGTGTATGCAAAATTCAACCAATCCATCCAAGCAAAAGAAGAACAATATCTTCTCGAAAAAATCAAAAAAATAATATATTCTCAGGAGGCAAAGTGAAAATAGGTGATTCAATAGTCAAAATAACCAAATTTGCCACAGGCGATATAGACACAATTGTAGATAAAATATTAAGCTTAACTAATGTTAGCCAATTTGTCCGCCAAAAACGCGTTGAGAGATTAAAGCAGATTCATGCCAATGCTGGTCAAAGATCTGTTGCGAATTCTAAATCGTTAATAAAAGTAAAAGGCGCGGGTGACCAGAGTTCTCCTTTATTAAAGGAGTATGTTATTAAGAATACTCTTGGGATTGTTTCAAAAATACCTGAATATACTGATAAAGTTTTTTGTGTGCTTTTTCTTATAAGTAAAAACCTGCATATCGCATATAGAAACATTTTCAGACTTGATGAAAATTTAGAGACCCAATACGAATATATAAATAGTGACAATAAGAAAATCAATCTAATCCTTGGTAACATAACGAGAGAAATTGCAGAAAGTTCTGCTTCTATAGATGCGCTTATTGCCCAGTATAAAAAAGACGCCGGGCCAGAAATATCAAGTGCGATTTTTGATGTATTTACGGAAAGGGAATTATTAACAAGCAAGACCGGAAATTTCTATAAACACCTGCGCAGACGTATGGGAGAAATGTTTAAAATCTCCGACCAGGAACGTCTGGCACAATTCTTAAAAGATTACCGCAAAGAACGGCAGCTATTGACCGACGGGTCATTCCAAAAATATTGTAATATGTTCAATGTGAGTGAGCGCGACTACAACAAAGGCGTTCAGGATTCTGTAAGGTTTCTTTCTGTGCTTTCGTCGGAAGACCTTTTTATTATAACAGAAAAGGCAGACTAAAACAAGGAGCTGAAAATGGCATTAAAGTTAAAATTTATGTCCGACGATGAAATAATACAAGGCGCCGTAGGACGTGTAAAAAACTATGAAGATTATTCGTTATTAAATATACCTCCACGCCCACAACCCGGAGGCCTTTATGGTACCGATATTTTTGGCGGTAATGGCAACTGTGTTTGCGGGCTTTTGCGTAACACCCCGGGAATATGTCCTTCTTGCAGAACTACTGTATACCTTCAGTCTGATTACAATAAAAACTATGCATACTATTTAATGGGGCTATATATAGTCGCATATAATAAATTCCCTGCATTGGTCAATGCTTTAAAGTCGTTTAATATAGAACTTATTGAGTTTTCAAGAGATGCGTTAGCCGGACTATATTCAACTTATTTCAATTTAACCCCTATAAAAGACACTAAGGACATAGATAAGGTTTTCACTGATGAGGATGGTAACACCTTTGCTCTGACCGTAGAAGAATTATCTGAAAATGCTGATTTTGACTATGTCGGCGCCCGCGGAATATTTAATCTGTCAAGAGGGTCGCTTAACGGCAAGGCTATGGCGGCGTTAAAAGAATATGTTAATAAAACATTATATATTACATCGCCTGGATTACGCGAGGCATCCCAAACGGTTGTTGATAATAAAATAAAAATATCATTTAATTCACCTGACCATTATGGATACCGCTCAATTATTTATGTTGATCAATACCTTGCAAATGTGTTTGATAAATATAACGCCGTTGATAAGGCCACAATTAATTACGAGTTTAATAAGCTTTATGATGCGCATCTAAACAATTCTCTACTGACGCAGCCCAGCAAGCTTAATCTTATAAGAACCAGAGTTGCTACACATTTAGGCGCCTCGGGACGTGCTAATGCTGTTAGTGATAAAGATGCCGCGCTTAACGAAGTAAAGGTCCCTATTTCATTAGCCTATATGGCTCTTCAATACCAAATAGTTCAATACCTGACAAACAAGTATCCTACCGGTCTCAATGCCTTAGAGCTATATAATAAAGTTGCTCCGGAAGCCAAAGAGGCCTTAAATAAAATAGTAGAAAATGCCCATGCATTGCTGCTTAGAAATCCATCATTACACAGAAACAACATAATTAAGTTCTCTAAGATTACTTTATGGGAAAACAACTCATTGGGCGTCAATCCGCTTGTATCCCCTAATTTTAACTTAGACTTTGACGGCGACCAAATGGCTATATTCTTTGTAACTGAAGAAGATCAAAAGGTGGCATTAGGCGATGCTCCTAACGTAGAGAATTTGTGGTTCTATGATAAGACCCATGAGCCTATATATGTCCCATCTGCAACAACCCTGTATGGTCTTTACTATGCGTCAAGAATAATCTCCAAAAAAAATCCAAAAGAGTTTGATAAGTATCACAACATAGCAAATGCCTTTAGGGATAATATGATAGAAGTTGACGAAGAAGTAATCCTTATGCCAAATAAGCGCACGACATACGGGCGCGAGAGGCTATCAAATATTCTTAAAACTCCCATTGAAAATTTTATTGGCGATGGTGCGATAGATCATAAGGCCATAACCGCAATAGTATCATCTCTAGTAACCAGAAAAGATAGGGTGGATGTCATATCAGAATTAAGAGATTTTGGCGACGAAATTGCCACTCTTATCGGCATAGACGTTTTACCTATTAAAGATTTATATAAAGATATGGCGCCGCGCGTAGAAGCTATTTATAATGACAAGAGATTGCCGGAAGACTTGAAAATGAAGAAGATCAGAGAGCTATTACCGCAACTAATGAAAGAAGAACTCAAAAGGTTACCTTCTGACAACATGGAAATATTGATGCAGGGGCGTCTAAGTCCAAAAGTACTGCTAAGCTTGTATACTCCTTATGTAAGGTTTGATGATAAGGGTAAAGTAAAAATTGGAGATTCTAGCTTGGCTTCTGGTCTTTCCGAAGAAGAATTTGTTACTAACATTCAGACTCAGAGAACTATACTTGGCACAAAACAGGAGGCGTTACCTCGCGCCGGGTATAATCGTAGGCAGCTGGCTATCGCAGCCATGAACTTGATATATAGGGCAACAGATAATCCTGTTGATAACTATATATTCTATCCTGAAGGGACTCTCACAGACACGAGAAAAATACTGAAAAATATACGGTCAAAATACCCAGGATTTGTTGCAGTGAAATCTTGCGCTACCGGATCTGGCAATATCATATATAAAGATGAGCTTTATCTAAAATCGACACAGATACTGAGGGATGGCGCCGCAATAGGTATAGCTTATGCCGATGCTGTAACTGAAATCATTACCCAGAATGCGTTGGGGTTAAAATACGGCGGATTATTGAATGAATACGCTGTAGATGCAGACATAATATCCCATGATGCAGGAAAAGCCACGGTGAAAGATCAGGTAATAACTGTGGGAAGCCAGAGATATTATTTGACAGACGAAGTTATTCCATCTGATAAAGTTACCAATGGCGAATATATAAACAGGGGCGACATAATTGCGGTTAATACGAAAACTACCAACGTCCGTTATAGAATTGCCGAGTTTGTTACCTTTTTAGAAGTTAACCAAGTGACAATGAATAGGACGGAGCGCCAAGGCTTTTATCAGCCGAAAGGATTAAGTTATGCTTGGAAAAACGGTGTAATTTCTTACAGAGGAAAAAGCGTCCTGTTTGATGGTATTGAAATAGGCACATTACATCCGGGTATCACATATTTCTTCCCAGATGGCTATCATGTTAAAATAGGAGACAGGTTATCTACCCTTGTTTTGGATATGGCTGCATTTTCAAAGTATTGCGAAAAGGAATATGCTCCCTGGATATTCTATAAAGAATTGGAGCGCACAATCGGGTCAGCAGCTAAGGGTGTTCAGAAACTGAACCCAGATCTTGCTGAGGTACTTTACAAGGTTTCTGCACGCTACGATTTTAATATCAAGAAAGCGCAAAAGACCGCAGCAGGCGAAGATTCAACATTATTAGAACATCTTTATGCCGGCTCCGCGAAGAAGAAATTATTGCAAATATCTGGAGAAGCAAAAAATATAACTGACGAAGGTAGTTTTGTCGGGGTTGCATCGGATGACGATAGTCCGTTACTTAGAATATTAATGACGCAGGGGGAATAATTCATGGCTGTCGATAAAGTAAAAGACATTTTAGAGAAAGCCTACACTATTACAATCGCGACGGGCGATAGCTCAAAAGTTCTGCACATAGAGAGAATTGATCGTCCGAAATTAATCCGTTATAGGGTGACAGCTGAGGTTGAGTTCCGTAAGCAGAAGATGGAAAAAACTTTTGATGTCGATATTGATAAGAAAGGCAGTTTTTCTAACGAAGCGGACTTAAAAAAAACCGGTATCAATATAGCTCTTTATAGACCGGGTTTAAGGATATACCCGCCAGATAGTGGATATATTACCGGGATAAGCCTTTCTAACGAAAAAGATAGAAGCAAAGGCATTTATATTGGGAAAGAAAGCGATTCTATTTCTTTCGGCGCGGATAAATATGTATTTTCTGAATTTGTGAAAGCCGTAGTCGAAAATGATGTTAATAATCCGGCATTTCAGGCATTTAAGGATTTTGTTATTCCTCAAGCGGCCATAGACAAAATAAGGCTGATTACCGATTCGGATCGTCCAACCATATCTGATAAGCTGACCGATAAAGATACATTAAAAATGATTGTAGACATCTTAGACGAAAAATATACAAAAGATGATGTGGTTACACCTTACGATATCCATTTATTTGACTATGTAAGAGGCGTTCAATGGGAAATCACAGCAAACTATATGCAAATACGCGCAGAAATAGCGCGGAACCTTAAATATACAGGTTCAGTGTCCGCAGCGCCGGTTAAAAAGGTTATTAACAGATTTATCATAGGTAACATGTCGCAGATAAAGATGCTTCAGTCAACTGTTGACACAAATGCACTGTCTATGATATCGCAGAGCAAAAAAACTATCTTTGTAGACCCTAAACAGGGATATGCCAAGATGGCTGTAAACAGTCCTTATATGTATGGCCTGCTTGACCCGCTTCGTTCTAAAGAAGGTGCGGAAATCAATATCACAAACGAAATGTCTCTTGGAACCGAGATAACTGATGACGATGTTATGACCGTCAAAGTATTTGACCGCGATTTCAAAGAATTGCAAGTGTCTGCAAAAAGATACCTTGAAAGTGCTGTGTTATCATATGAAAACATAGACTACAAAACACAGACAATTCATAAAAACGATAAGGGATTATATAAGTATATCCTCCGCGGCAGATACAGAGAAACTAAGGATCTTAACGATATAGACTACCTTAGACATCCTTTATCCTTATTGTCTGCATCAACGGCAGTTTCTCCTATGGTCAATAGAACTGATGCCGTTAGGTCATTATATGCAGCGCATTTTAATACCCAGGCAATTCCGACTGTGACATCCAAGCCAAACATCATCTATACCCCCTACACTAAGGCATTATTCGATCTTTCGGCCGCAAATGTTAAAGCGGGCGTAGAGGGGGAAATTGTTGATATAAGCGAAAACCATGATATAGTTAAGATTAAGTTGCCCGGCAGAAAAGAAAAATATAAGTTCGTAGAGGTTGAGAAGTTTAATGAAACCAAGAACCATACCTACAATATATATGAGCCAACTGTTAAAGTTGGGGATGCGGTAAATAAAAATACTCCGATATTTGCATTGAACTCATTTAAGGATAGGGAGCTTGCCCTTTCAACGCCTCTTTTAACTGCTTATACGACATATTATAACCGCGAACTTAATGACGGATATGTTCTGTCTGAGTCCGCGGCGGCAAAGTTTCTCCATAAAGAAGTTCAAAATGTTGAAATTACACTTGCTAAAGATAAGTATTCTATAGATTTTAGCAAAAATAAGATACCGTTTATTGGAGAGCGGATTCCAGATGAAGGGACATTCTTTTCTTATACAGCCATGAAGGACAATACCACGAACCTGCTTGAAGAGCTCGGGATATCTGGTCTTGTAAAAAAGACTCAGGAGATTAAAACACCCAAGGACTCTGTCAATGCTGTTGTATCTAATATAAAAATTATGGTTAATCCCACCCTTGATCCAAAGACTGAAGGGTATGAGGATATGATGAAGTGGCGCAACTCTATACTTGAGCCTAAACGGAAGTTTTTGGCTAATCCATTATTTGAGAACACATTTCCTTCGGATGAGATATATGCAGATGTAGACTATATCATACAGATTAGCGTAGAATATTACAATAAGCTAAAACTGTCAGATAAGCTTACTAACTCCGCGTCTTCTAAAGGCGTTGTTGTTGAAATTGTTCCAGACAACCAAATGCTTAGGACAGAAGATGGCCAGATAATTGAAGTTATCCAGCCGCCTATGAATATGGGTACGCGTAAGAACTTATTCTCTGTGCTTGAGGCACAATTGACTATGTTAAGCCGCAAACTATATCAAAGGTTCAAGGCTAACGATATAAATGGGATAGAAGATATAGTAGATACTTTGTTCGCAGAAATACCTAAGCTGGAACGCACCCCATCAAATATTCTTGCTAAACGTGCCCAAGATGGGTTTATACGCATAGAAGTGTCGCCTTTCGATACTTCTATATCCCCAGAGCTGATAGAAGAGTATATGAGCCGTTTGGGCATTCCTAACGGTGGCAGGGTTACGCTTATTGATGGAAAGAGCGGGCGCAAGATAAGAACTCCTATATTGGTAGGATATAACTCATATCTGCGTCTCCACTTCCTATCTGAAGAAAAAAGCAAGTTTACGCCATCCGCGGTGATGAATAAAGAGTCTGTACTTGATGGCGCAAGTTTCAGAAGGGTTGGGCAGAAAATAGGTGAACTTGAGGCGCATGCTTTATTGTCAAACGCCGGCGCTGACTTCCTTGTTAAGGCAACAGCTGCATCTCAGGATGAAAAAGGTACTTATATCAATGCAGAGACAGAAAAGCTATTGATGAAGATGGTATCGGATTAGCGGAGGCTACATGGGTGTTTTTTACTCGGAAATGAAGTGTAAGCGATGTGGCAATACATTTACAACCTACAAAAGTACCCATGATAGCAGTATATGCGTGGAAATCGTATGTCCAATTTGCAGTGCTCCGGAGCATGAACATGAATTTATTCGGACAATTAACCCTACTGAAGATGAGTATATTAAGTAGTTTTTGTATGAAAAATCAATAAAAATAGGAGAATACCATGGCAGTTATTGTTGAAACTATTTATGGAAGAAAACTTTCCGGACAGTATCATCTGGATGTTTCGTATCATAACAGAGAAGAGATTGAGGCTCCCCTGCCCGCTGACTACGCCAGATATGCTATAGGCCAAATAACGAAAATACAAGATGAAACGCTCGTAACAACCGAGGCGAATGTCTTGCTAAATGAAATTAAGTCTGGGCTGAGTGCAGAAGTATTAAATATTGAGAATATCAACAAGCTATTTGGGCTACTTTCATACCTTGGCTTTGAGCTTTATTTTATATTGCGTTCAGACCTTGAACAGTTCGTAGCAGTTGAACCTCTTAATAGAGCATATTGCTTATATAAGAATGTCTTAGCAAGCGAAGGGAATCTTCCAGCACTGAACAATTTCCAGATTGGGATTGTGAATGCATTTGAGGCTGAGGATTTTATTACCATAGCTGATATGACAATAAGCTTCTTAGATCAGGACAAGATCAGTCTTGGCAGTGCGGAATTAGCAGGATTAGCCGGCATTCCTACGGTTTTGGCGCAGTACAGAACCCTTGACAGGTCAAGGGAAACAAATTTGATGGATACTACTGCCATAAGAGCAGCGCTAGAGCAAATCGGGTTCAGATTCTTTATAGAAGTTAACACCGAAGCATCAATTTAGTCAGGCTAGGCGGAACGTCTTAATTGCGGCGTTCCGCCTGAAGAGCCAAAAAAACACAGAAAAACGGAGGGTAAATGAATCCAAAAGAATACTTACAACAGTTACTTGCCTTTTATAACCTATGTTCAGGATATCAGTTTTCACAGGTACATAATACTGATAACGGACATCATTATAAAGTAACGACAGGTAAAAATGAAATTACGCCGCTTAGACCTTATAACTTAGGGTTTATTGTAGGTAAATGTTGTTGGGTAACTAAGGCCCGCGCCCAAATTAATCGCGCCATATTAGTTGATGTCCTGGATGATATAAACGATGTTTTCTTATTGAGTTTAAAACATTCAGGTAAATATCTTCACATATACCTATATGATAGGTTCGGACAGGTTATAACATACCATAAAATGAAATACGCTAGCCTGAATTGGTGGAAGTTTAATCCTAAGAAGCGTTTTTACAATAGCGATAAACTAATAAAAAACGTGTCTGGCGAGATGGTCAAGCAGACTAAAATAATAAGCGAAGAAGAAATGCAGAAAGAAAAAGATGAGGCTGCAAAGATTAGCAACATAAGCGAACAGCTGAATAAAGATGCCATTGTGAAAGCTAAGCAGACTGAGGCTAAGAATAATGAGAAGTCCGAGAAATAGGAGGCAAAATGCTTTATGTTTTAAAAAATGAACAGACCGTGAGAGCGTTAAAATATTCAACGCCGATGAGCCAACCGCTAATAAAGCTTCTTAAAGAGCATAAAGAGCAGGCAATGTGGACACCACATGGACAACTTAGGCTGCGTATTAATGGTAATCCCACGACCGTTCCGGAAGGGTTTTATGTCGTAGAATCTCCTGACGGACTCCTGACTATGAGAGACCCTATTCTGTTTAAACACCAATATATAAACAAAAAGTCTAACAGAGAAACCGCTCTGATTAAAGAACTTAAGAAGAGAAGTAAAAGCATTAATAAACGAATAAATAAATTACTGAAAAATCCAGAGTACGCATCAGTTAATGAGCTTGCATCAATAATTCGCAGTATTGACGAGTTGGAACAGTACAGAAATGACACAAAAAAGAGAAGGAAAAAATAATATGCCTTATAAGCCACCATACGAAAAGAAAGAAAACAAAGACAAGGCGCCCTATAATACTAATGCGTGGGGCCCACCTCCGGAGAATGTTACTCCACCAAAACAGCCGGATAATGATTTTCTGGATAGCGAAGATGTTAACCCTATAAAAGTTATAGAAACCAGCCTTATTGACGCGCCAAATACCATAAAGGACAGCTATACACCTACAGCGCAGATACTTGATAAAAATCCAGAAATCCATAATCTTATAGAAAAAGCATACAATGACTTTGCTGAGAAGTACAACATTAAGGGGGTGTCGTTTGAGCACTTTAAAGAGTCCATGAAGAGTATCTCTGCTATTAGCAGCAAGGATACAGAATTTATAAGACTTATAACATCCAAGACAGCCACAGTTGTCGCGGACCAAACAATTCTTAAATTGATGGTCACAACCGGTAAACTCATAGATCGCGCTATGGATCTTATATTAAAGCAGGCTATGTCTGATGCCTCTGGGTTTGCAACAAATGTGGCGGTTATCTCCATAGAAAAGATTTTTCTTTGGATGGAAGAACTTGAGAAGATGAAGAAAAAATACGGGATTATTGGCGTTGAACAAAGCTTTAAGAACATATCTGATAACCACAAGAAAGAAGAAAATAAACAATTATCTATAGAAAGCGTGAGGGCGCTTGTAGATAAAATCAGCAAAAAAGAACCGCCAAAAAATGATACCCCACCAACAAATTAAAACGCTTGACAACCAGAAACAAATAATATACAATGTTTGCAGGAGGAAGTTATGATTAGAGTGCTTGGCGAGAATGTTTTAGTAAAAGTCATAGAGAAGGAAAACGTTTCTGCCACAGGTATTATCTTGGCAGATTCAGATGTGGCAAGAGAATCTTTTGTAGAGGCAGATGTTATTGCCGTGGGCAATGGTAGACTTTCTAACTCCGGAACTCGGGTTCCTCTTGATGTAAAAGTTGGAGATGTTGTAATGATCAATAAATATGTCGGAACAGAAGTTAAGTATGACGATGAAAAATATATCGTCATATCAGAAAAGAACATAGTCGGTATAGTAAAATAAAAAGGAGCGAAACATGTTAACAGCAGAACAGCAAAAAGCAGCAGACGAAGCACAGCAGAAGGCAGCGGAAGCTCAGGCGGCATCTGATAAAATAGTACAGGAAAAAATGAAGAAGTTAGAAGCTGACCCAGAGTACAAAGATGTTATCGCTTACATTAAGAAAACAGAAACTTCTTATGTGGCTTTAGCTCAGCAGGTTGCGCAGTTCACGCAGGGATTCATGAACATAACAATGATTGGCGGACAGTATTTGGACGCTATGAATAAAGGCCGGGCGTTGGCTAAGGCTGCACAGGCTCAAAAAACTAAAGAAGTTGCTTCACAAGCTACGGCACATGCCGCGGCAGCAAAGGTTGAATCCAAAGTTGAAGATTTATCCAAAAATGTTCCCGCAAAAGAAGAACAGGTAAAACCGGAAGCATAAGGGAGGCAACATGAGTGGCGGCATACCATATGAAACAAATGTTATAAAGAAAGTCTTAAAGAAGTTTGGCGTCATGAAAGATAAACGCCCGGAAGTAGATTCTTTTGTTGGCGCGGCATTTGCAAGCTACATAGAAAATACAGATGGCTATATCATTGAAGAACCAAGAGTCAATAAAAAAGTATATTTGTGTTTAAGCAAAGATTTCAAGTTTATTTTTGCCTTTAGCATCCAGCAAGACAATATAGTGACCATAGAGAAAAAATCTGGAACAGTTGAGCTTAGCCCTGAAGAAATAAAGGCTGTCAAAAAGGTTCTTAGAGAAAAGGCACTATTCGGAGATTCTCAGACTAGCTGGTGTATAGGGATGTTGCAAAGTATACCCAATTCCGAAGAATACTTAAAAGAGTTCGTAGAATCATTAAAGTAAGGGAGTATGGCATGAATGAACTTACGGTAAAGGCTAAAAAGAGTATAGGCAAACCTAAAATACACTTATTGCCGGCAAGAGTTATAAGAGAGATTGCAGAGATTATCACAGAAGGAAGTGCCGTACATGAAGGTGAAAATTGGCTTACATGCAAGCCGGAAGATTACATAGATGCATTAGGCAGGCACTTATTAGAAGTTATGGAAGATCAGCAATCAGTTAACAAGGAAGATGGACCGGGAACGCGCCTTAATGCGGCGTATCTTGCTGCAAATGCAATAATCCTGTTAGATATAATCAATCATCAGGAAAGAAGAGCGGAGTTAATTCCAGAGCCAGAAAAGGATAAAAAAAGTGGTAAGGTTTCCAAGAAGTGCAGATGATGAAATGCTACTTAGATAGCTCTATGGTGACAATTACATAGAGCAGCTTGAGTTATGCCGTGTCTGTAAACTTGCCGGAACTGAAGAATGTGCGTCAAAGAAAGCCGAAGATAGAGACCCCGAAGATGGATTATGTTATGGGATGCCTGGCGAGGAAAAAATATGATTGTAGCTTGTTTATCGGATAACCACCATAAACCTATCCAAGATATATTGAAGCGTATTAATGATCCGGCGGATGTTCTTATTATCGCCGGCGATATTACGGGATGGGGGACAGAAGAGTCTTTTCGTGAATTCGTCAAGCAGGTTGGTGAAGATAATAGGTTTAAGTATAAGATATATGTACCAGGCAATCACGATAAGTATACATTTCATAAGCCTGCTGTTGCCCGCGGGTTATGTAAAATCAATGGGATCAATATGCTCATTGATGAGGCTATAGAAATTGAAGGTAAGATATTTTATGGAACCCCATGGTGTAAAGTGTTTTATGACTGGTTCTTTATGAAAAGTTCGAAAGAGCTGGATGAACTGTATAGTAGGATACCATATAAGGTTGATGTTCTTATCACTCATGATGCGCCGCTCGGGTATCTTGATGAGGTTGATGGTAAGCATGTAGGTAATGCATCGTTGTTAAAGGCTATAAGCCAAAAGAAGCCTGATGTCCATATATTTGGGCATATTCATGAAGGCTATGGCGAGAAAACCGTTTTACTAGGAACTGTAGGGAATAGTAATGATAAATATTCGCGTTTGTACAATGTATCGGTCTTAGATGGAGACTACTTACTGAAGAACGAACCTAAGATAATAGAAGTATAAGAGGAAGTTATGAAAAAACAAAAGTTGTGCGTAATCTGCAAGGCGCCTTTGCCGGAGAATGCGCCGCTCGCTCGTAAAACGTGCAGCGATAGATGCAGAAGTAAACAGAATTATGAAATATACAAAAAGTGTATTGCTAACCGGAAAGCCGGCACGCCTTTAATGCGCCAACAGCTAGACATGTACAAGTATATGGCAGAGCAGATAGTTTTATGGAAATCCTACATGGGTAAAAACTCATCACTTACCAATGGGATGATATTAAATAAAGCTGACATATCTAACATTGTCAAGTATGCTGAGGTAGTAATCAGGGCGCTTGGGAAGGCTAAAATGCCTATGCCTAAGAAGCTGGATGCAAAAGCTAAGCAAAAGAATAAGATGATCCTTGAAATGGTAGACAACCTTTTAAGGTATGCGCCGCTTGTGTTTACGCCAGAGGACAAGTGAATATGATAGAGTTTCTTGTTTCCGACTATTCAAACCTGTTCACAATAGGTTTGATTGCAACGTCATTATTGTTTATTGCAATTGTCTACTACAAGATATTTGAGGCCTTTTGCTGGAAAAACCATACTAAAAGAATCACTATGGAAAGAATTTTCATAGTATTATCATTGGTTGCCATGATTTGCTTTGCCATAGCTAAGTGGTCGGATTACCGGTACAGACAGATACAAACATGGAACGCGCTGGACTATAGTGCGGACATCACAAAATCCAAATGAGATTATTCAAGTAAAATGTCTCGTTTTTGTATGAAAAATCAATATATTGTATTTAGGAGATTGATATGAAGCTCTTGGGTTTAAACTTAAACTTTTCTGATGCCGTTAATTCCTTGCTTGGTGGCCTTGCCACATCCATGGATGCCGGGCTTAATTCTGTATATGGTAATTTAGGCACCAATGACCGCGTTGGAGGCGGCGCGGAAAAGTTTTTACGCTCTTTCCAGACAGATCCCTCAACTTACTATAGAATACTTGAAGGGTTCCCCTTCTTTAGCGCCCTAATTGATTCCTACGTTCAACCGCTTTCTGATGTTATAAGAGCAGAAGGCATCCCTATATCGCATAATGATAAGACTATCAATGCGCAGGCCCAAGAGATTATTGAAAATTTCCATGTAAAGAAGTTTATACTTGATAACCTTGAAAACTTTATTAAGCGCGGAAGTTACAGTGCGTTTATCACAATAAAAAATATTCCTAACCTTAATGATCCGGACAATCCATTTAAAACCTTTGGTATAACAGATATGGTGAATCCCTTTGATGCTGAGTTTGCTGAAAAGGATAACCATGTAATAGCTGCCACATTTACAAGAAAGGGTAATGCGGCAGACGCCTCAGATAAGGCCAAGGTACAGTTCCCCTTCTATGAGCTATACACATACTATTACGAAAAGAAAACTATCAAAGTTATGACAAAGAGAGACCTTCAAGGTAGGGGTAATCATGTTACTCAGGCCCTTACAGAGCTATCCAAGAACTTTGATGCAGACACCGCAGTTGATAAAGATGGGCTTGCGGACCCGTTAGCAGAGATAGATAAAGCCGGTGAAAGGGCGCGTGAAGAGTTTAAACATAATATTGCAATAGATATGATGATATTCAGGGGTAAAGGTATATTTGAAGATTACCTTCGCGATCTTTTTAACCTGTTCATATTAGACTATGTTGATTCTACCATATCTTTAAATGACTATGTTAAGGCTATGATCCTAAAGATTACCGTAACATCGGCCAAAACAGATGTTAGAAAGGCTACTGAGGTTGCAAACTTTTTAGAATCAAGGCTTAATACCAACAATGTAGACCTGCTAAGTTCATATTCTAACCCTTTTCAGCTTATAAACACACTGCAAAATAGAATACTTAACCGCACAATCGTGCTTCCGGAACAAGCTGAATATAGCAATATATCTCAAGAACAGCTCCCAGATATAAATTCTCTTATAGAAAAGATGAAGGCTGATATTGATGAGCGTAAACGTAACCTTGTTACACAACTTGGTATTCCTGAAGAGCTTATGCTTGGCGGAGTGCCTGGCGGCGGACAGGTAGCATATCGCTGGGAAATGATTTCAAGAAACGATAAAATGATGAGAACTATTAATAATCTTCTTGCTTCCGTGGCAAGTTCTATTAAACATTTCTTATCTGCTGTCATATATAGAACAACGCGCGTTATGGTGCCAATATCTTCATGGGACCTTAACTACGATGAAACAGCATTCATTAAGTCTTTTGAACAGCGCAGCCGGTTTGCAACGCTGGCCGAACGTTATCGTGATATGGCAAATATGCTTGAAATTGCAAACACTATTGCATCTTCCGCTATCCTTGACAAAGGTAAGTTCTTAGAGTATTTATACCTTGATATAAAAGCAATAGACTCTAAGTTTGCCGATATGATATTATGGCAGGACATTGGCGCGGGCGTAGGCACTGGTAATGAGCCGGAAGATGACATGCCTGGCAACAGCCAAAGAGCAAGAAATAGTGGTAGTAGGGTAAAGCGGGGATAAATATAGAGTATTTTGTATAGTTTCTGTATGAAAAATCAATGAAAAAGCTGGGGCATATTGCCACCGGCTTTTTTCTTATTGGGGAGATATTTTATGGCAAGTACAATTCTTAACTATGTTAACTATGATAAACTGTCTCAGAATACAGAATTTTTAACTACTGAAAAATGGGACATCCAAGTAGTTAAGTGGCCAGAAGCAGTATATTATCCCGGCGACGAATTCTTTAAGATGAGAGTAAAGGAAATCCAGGGGCTTGGACAGCAACTATATCAAGCGCCGCCATTGGAAACACAGTGGCGCGGGCTTACGTTGCCGCCGCAGGCCGGGCAGATGAAGGTTATCAATAACCAGATCAGCATAAGCTTATATGACCAAGAAGACCAGAGCTTGATGCTTGTTATCTCTGACTGGAAGAGTAAAATAAGCGAAATGAAGACCCAGCAGTCGTTCCGTTCTTCGCAGCTGCGCGGCGAATTTATATTCCGTGTACTTAACAGCCAAGATGAGGTTGTGCGCTCTTATAGAATGAGAAATGCTATCCTTGCAGACTCTATGTATGAAGACCCGATGCTTGGTGATAAAACCTTGCGCGGCGAAGAAATCCAGCTTGTATTATACGGATTTGTCGAAATGCCAGAACTAAATACTTTAGCTTAAAATTTTCGTGGCGTAACAACACATCAATGTAAAGAGACGCTACACGAAAAATAAGATAGATAATAGTCCGTCGTGTTAATTCGCGGCGGGCTGTCGTCATTGACAAATGAAGCAAAATATTGTATACTCGTCGAACGACCAGCCTTTTTGGAGAAAAAATGCCTGAAAATTTAATAGATTCTTTATCTCAAGATGAGTCATTGGCTATATTGCGTCAAGAAATGAAACGCAAAATAGAAGTGCCTACGATTGAGACATTTGTTAAAGATCCCTATTATCTTGGCGCCATATATAATAAAAATGGATTTTTCTCATTATATCCCAATGTTGTTGATTGGCTTTATGAGATATTCCCCAATGATGTATATCAATCAACATATATATCTATGTCCGGAGCAACGGGTATCGGGAAATCTGAGGCTGCCAAGATAGCCTTTAACTATGTTATTTTCAAATATCTTGCTTGCGAGGATTTGGCAGAAGATTTCTTGAACTTGAAGTTCTTAAAAGGGCTGTACTTCTCGCAGTTCCATAGGCATAAAAAAGATGCTATACCTATGGCGCAAGCTGTAAAAGATTTATATGATACCGCACCATGTTTCCTTGACCTTAAACAGCAGGCTGAGAATAGAACAAAAGATATAAGGATACTACCGGCAAGAACCGCCGGCGATATTCTTTCAAAGGAAGTCCCGTGTTTTTCTCTCTCTGAAATCAACTTTATTCAAGGCGGAGACCAGAAAGCTATGGAAATCCTTAATGCTTGTGCATCCAGGCTTCGCGGTCGTTTCCAGAAAGGGATGAACTTACTTAACCTATTCATCTTGGACTCTTCAGCCGTATCAGCTACAAGCCCAACAGTTGTCTGGGCAAACGAGTCAGCTTATGCGGACCAAGTTAAAAAATTTAGTGCCCGTTGGTGGGATGCTAAGCCGCATGTGTATTTCCACATGCCAGACCCTAAAACAAAAAGAACTTGGTTTGAGGTTTATTGCGGAGATACCAAGAACAAGCCGCGTATACTTACTGATGAAGACAAAAAGAATGCCATTTACATGGCAGGTGTAGACAAAGATAGGATAATCAAGATTCCTAATGAGGAATTGCCGTTCTTTAAGACCGATATTGTCAAAGCACTACAGGATTCAGCTGGCATAGATGTATTTTCATCAGGACATTTATTCCCAGATCCTACGGTAGTTACGCCACATTTTACCCTATTCAAGCCGTATAACGATATTATGAGCCTTGATTACTATGATGCGTCAACCATAATGGAACTTCCTGGCGTACAAGAAGCTGTAGATAAGTTACCGCGGAACCGCAAACTTGTGGTAGCAATAGACATGGGCATCAAGAAAGACTGTTGTGGTATAGCTGTTGGATATTGCTCCAATATGACTTACAAAGAAATCGCCGGGGTTAAGACGCCTGTTATGGATATAGATGTTCCCATAGCCTTCAGCTTATCTAGACCTGCGGGACAGGAAACCAACATATCCAAGGTAGTCAACTTTATTCTTGCTCTACATAGCAGGACGCCGGTCAAGGTTGTAGGACATGACCAATACCAAAGTGTTCAGATGGCTCAGGAAATTAGGAACTTTACTACAGAAAACTATGGTGATCCCAAGAAAAGCAACTTAGGTATTCAGACAAAGCAGCTTTCGGTTGATTCTACGGCTGACTACTATATAACATTTAAACGCCTTCTCCTTGAATCAAGGGTTAAGCTAGTAAGCAGCAAGCTTCTGCATAAAGAATTGATGTGTTTGCAATATACAAAAGATAATAAGATTGACCATACACGCTCAGTTGCACAAACTCAAGGCACTGGAAATATATCAGATTCAACCGGCGTAGATTCTAAAGACTTAGCAGATGCCGTGTGCCGCTGCGTAAATATTATATATATGCTTGGCGAAGAGGCCTGTGAAGATGTATCGGACTCTCTGGACCTTGATGATAACTGGACAGTACAGGTAATGAGGGGGATGGCAGATGATAGGCTTAAACGTAATCTTGCTCGCCAAGTCTTGGGAACAAATAACCATAAATTAAAAGATTTTGTTTTTGAAGATCCATGGGCAGATAGTAAGAAAAAATAAAATATAAGCCGGGAGAAAGACAAATCATGTTGGGTTATGAACAACTTTTATGCCATTTAGTCGGAGATTTTTTGTTGCAAAATGATTACCAAGCGTTAGGGAAGAAAGACAGTAAGTGGATCGTATTGTTGCATGGTTTTCTATATACCCTCCCATTCATCTTCATAACACAAAGTATTCCAGCCTTAATTGTTATAGGGCTAAGTCATGCCATCATTGATGGCGGGCATCTCATCAAGCAGATTAACAAGGTACGAAACTGGAATTTCAAGACTGATACAGGCTTCAAGTCTGATAGGCCATTATATTTAACTACTTGGCTTTTAATCATACAAGATAACGTATGGCACCTTCTGATAAACTATTTTGCCATAAAATACCTATAAAAGAGTATTCTGATTAGTTTTTGTATGAAAAATCAATGGAATTGCTTGTTAAAGGCAATCCAAACACAGGAGATATATTATGCCGTTACTAACACTTGATGAGGTTATCAGTAATGACGCCGCCAAAAGCCGCGTTCAAAACTGGATAAATCAGCTTGCCAACCTTCAGAGCTACGACCAGAATGGCGTCGCAAAATGGCTTAAAAATGTGCCCTTGACAGCATCTCCGGCTGATATGTTTAGGGATTCGTTTGTCCTTTACGGAGATGATATACTTGACAATGCTATCATCAAGTTTGTATCTACACCTGAAAATGACCGTTCTCCGGAAGATACAGAAAGAATAGCTAAAGCTATAACGACAGTGATGAATGTCACATTCTCAAACACCTATGTACCCGAAGAGGGAAAAGATGCTAACTTCAACGAGTCTATCGTTACTGGCGATGAAAAACCTATAACCGAAGTTGCTATGGGTGGTTCTACGCCCATCGTAAGAGAAATAAACTCGTCTAACGATACCAAGGGGCTCAAAGTTGATGATATAATAAAATCAATGACCACAAAGAAATGTGGTAAAATATTTGAATTTCCTACAAGTATACCGGGTTTTGCCATCGTGAGATTTGAAACTACGGATAAAGTGGATATGTCGCCTCCCGAATTGGTGCCGATAGATACGCTTGAACTTAAAGCCGTAGCCGATCCGCAGCCTATATCACCAGGATTAGCCCTTTTCAGCGAAGGGAATACCGAAAATCCGGAAGGGTCTGAAAACTTTGGAGCAATATGGGATAAAATAAAGGCCCATGGTAAAGCCGGAGCGTTTAAAGCCGGCGAAGTAATTAATAAAGCAACAGAATCGTTGGACAAGAACAAAAGCATCTTAGGTATGGGCGCAGCTGCTTCCGGCTCGTTAGCGAAGTTCGTTAACTCAAGCGTTAGTGCAGCTAAGGCGCCGTCCTTTGCCGCTATGAAAGATATTGTGAGAGCATTCCCTAACACCCCAAGACTTGCTATGTGGGTGTCAAGAAATGGCTCATGGCTTGCTGCCGCAGCGGCATCCGCTGCAACTATTGCGGCGTTTGCTGTTCTTATTGGAAGAAAAATGTCTGGAGATCCGACATTTGGCGACAATAAGAAATATGCGGCCGATGTAGCAAGAGAATATTCTCGCTTATTCCCTACAAGATTTAATACGGAAATGACCGCTGTACCTAAACCTATCACACAGTCAACAGTAAAAAGATTTAGCGAAGAAGATGTTAACCATAGTGCTAATGACATAAATAACGCTGGCGGCATGGATGTTGCATCAATAGACCCAACAAAAGTAGCTGAAGGCGGAAGAATTAATCATGCAGTACAAAGAATAGACCTTAACCCCATCATAGCTCTTGCCGCGCTGGAAAAAGATATGGCGTTTCAGAGGTTAATGGAAGGCAGATCTATTGTTACGCCCGCGATAGACCTTGCATTAATTGTGCAAAGGTATTATGATCCGGAACTTACGTTGGAAGACGCACATAAAATAGCTGTTAGCTCTGCTACAACTGTAAATTTCCCTGGGAACATTGTAAAGGGGGTAAAATAACATGACGCCCTTTAAAATTAAAGCATTCCAATTAGTAGGCGATTTCAACACAGCCTTCATGCGTGATTACGATTCTGGCATATACGACGTAATGGAACGCCAAGGACAGTTTTATAAAGTTGAAAGATACAATACCGGCAGAACATATTTTTATCCGTTTACTATGCCAGCAGACAGAGCTGGAACATCATTTGCCGGAACAATTCAAAAGTTTAGAGTTATTGATGCAAGATACAGCGCCGGCGATATTGATGCTGTAGAATGTCCGACATATTATCTTGCAAAGCATGGGGTGCAGAGATTTAATATATTACTTGTTATATGCTATACCCAGGAAGCTTACGATAACTATACAGTTCCTGCAATATACGGTTCTTATACCGACATATCAGACAGCGTTAACGAAGTTGTGTCTGAATGGATAATCTCTAATATGAGCTATAAGCCAAGCGTAATACTTATGGATGGCGATTATATTGGACAGGCAGTATCCAACGCTACAACGGATCAGCCTGTATGGCAGATTATTAAAGCGACGTCCGGTGTAGTATCTTATCCTAATGGAGACAGAAACTTCTCGTTTGTATGGGACAATAGAGCATCGTACACATACCCTGACGGAACAGTATAGGAGCTGACATGCAACATAATGTAAGTTCTACTCTTGGTAGAACACATAATTTCAAATTTAAAGCTAACCGCGCCCTTGTTGAAAGGTCAGAAGTTGGCGGCGATAGAATTGCTAAATATGCAAGAAAAGCCAAGAAAAGATATGAAGCACTTATAGAGGCTCCTGTCAGCAGAATTGCTAAACATGCAAGAAAAGCCAAGAAAAGATATGAAGCACTTATAGAGGCTCCTGTCAGCGAAGCAAGAGATGCGGTTAAGAGCGCACCTTCAGATATTATTATAGGCGGCACGGTAGCTAGTGCATCAGGATATGTCACAACAAAAGTAGATAAATGGGCATCAAATGCATATAAAACCATGAAAAAAATTTGGAGTGCAAGAAAAAGTCCAAAGGCTGCAAGGGCTTTAAAGGTGGCAGGGAAAATAGCACGGAAAGGCAGGTAGTCCGCCATGAAGCGTCATAATTTTGCAGATCGCCGCAATGAAGAAACACGTATAGAGGGAACAAAAGAAACCACGCTGGACGCTCAGGGCGCAGCACGTCCTACTACCACAAATCTATGGGGCAAAGAAGTTGTTGTAAAACAAGATATAATGACAGCCGTTGGCAATGTCCCTAAAAATACAACCGGCAAAATACAGAAAGAAGTTTGGAATAATGCCGGAGAAAGAATGCTTGGATATACGGTGGTATTAAAAGGTAACCCAAATCCTGTCTTCCTCAAACAATCCAATATAGAGCTCGCCAGAAGTGTAAACCACTCTCAGACAGAAAATTTCAGCTCGCGTTACAATGTAACGCCTAAAAAGCTCAAAGATAAGAAGATTATAGGCGATTTAATATTCTCCAAAAATGCTTCACAATCAGTGATAGATACGATATGTGATGAAATATACTACAACTGGCTTATTACTGGTGTCACAATTGACAGAGTTGTTTATTCTACCCAAGGCATTAATGATGTAAAGCGTATGGAGCAAGACAGATATGAAGAGCTTACCGGACAGCCGTATAGAGGGGTTCACAGAGAACTTAGGGGCTCATCCGGCGCAACTTTTTACGACCCGCGGTTCTATCCGTCAGCTATATACATATATCCTGGCCTTATTGCGCGGTTCACATCTCTTAACCTTGTTGTATCACATGAAATAGCTCATGTACTTAACAAAAAATATAACATAACAAATAAGTTATTCGTAGATAGAATTACGAAATTCATATTAGATAAAAGCAAGAACGCTAATATAACACCGCAGCAGTATATAGCGTCTCAAGTATCGGAATATGCTACTAATACATATTCCGAGCTGTTTAGCGAGTGTTATAGTCAAGCTATAAATAATATTAATTCTGAGCTTAGTGATGAGGTAATGCGTCTTGCTAAAATGATACCTGGATTTAGGTTTTACGATAAGGAAATAAAAAGGTATCATCGCAGTTTGGGAACATGGGCAGGCAACAAGCTTCATTTACTATGGAACAGAACATAAAAGAGGGCTAAATGAATTACACATCTAAGATTAATGATTGGTACGACACATTATTGGAGACTTATGAAAAGAAGCAGTATAATTCTGAAGGGGTAAAGTTTCATAAGCAGCGCGTTCAAAAGACATTGGCATTGTTAAGCGACCTCATTCTCTCTAATAACATTAAATCTATCCTAATACTGGGCGGTTCTTCTGAGATGGACTGGTGCGCGAAGGCCATCGGCATCTTTGATAATATTGAGGTAGATTTTTATATGGACGAGTTAAGAGATCCATTCAAGACAGATAAAACATACGACTTGGTTTTAGCCACTGAAATATTTGAACACTTAAAGGATAAAATAGATGATCCGGATAGAGCTACTTTTAACTTCTCTGGAATTAACAATTTCCTATCTGAAATACATAGGTGCCTAAACCCTAATGGTATACTTTTTATGTCCACGCCAAACATTAACTCTCTGCGTTCAATATTAAGACTGTTCCAACAAAAGCAGCCTTTCTTCTGCAACGGGCATGTAAGGGAATATAACATTTATGAACTGGAATGGTTTCTTAAACAAAATAAGCTGATACCGTTCCGGATTGAAGAATTGGAAATGGAAAACGATGATGAAGAATTCCTTGACCAGAACTCCGAATTTGCATTAAACTACAAGCACTACAAACCAATACTTGAAAAATTCATTAAGGATAATAAGTTTGCTACAAGGTATAGGGCGGATATAAATTTTATATTCTCGCGAAAACTCGTTGAGGAGCGTTAAATGAGACCAGAACTTTCTGTAATAGTACCTTGTTATAACGCTGAAAAATATATAAAAAAGAATCTCGACTCCCTTTTAGCCTCTGTAGAAAAGGATATTGAGATTATTGTTGTTGACAACTCAGAGAATAATCGCTCATGGGATATATTAAAGCGTTATAGTGATCCGCGCGTTAAAATATTCAAGATGCCCAATCTTGGCGTTTCGGCCGCAAGGAATAGGGGGATACAAGAAGCTACCGGCAGATATTGCCATTTCTGTGACGCCGACGACTATGTTCATCCCGAGATATATTCTAAAACATTGCCAACTATAAAGCTGCATAAGTTGAAATGTCTTATGTTTAATGTTTTGTCCTTCAACCCGGACAACTTCAAGAAAAGAAATTACAACTACTACAAACGTGAAAAAGAATTTTACTATAAAATCTTTAATGTGTTCGACGACAGCAAAAAACAGATAAAAAGTTATCCAGAGGTGTGGGATAAGATATTTGATCTTGATTATATAAAGAGTATAGGCATCCGCTTCGTCGAAGGCATGATATATGAAGACTTAGTATTTAACTGGGAATTTTTCTGTAACTCGCCAGAGACAATGTTTATTGGCGACTATTTATACTATCACCAGTACGGGCATGAAGGCTCAATAATGTCTAAGACCGAGATAGGTACCCAAGCTAAGTTTGAGGATAGCTTAAGGGTATATGACGAAGTATATAAGTTGCTGAAAAGAAAGGATACGATATTGGAATATGCAGAATACTTAAAGAATCTCAGAGAGTATAGTCTAATAACATATTCGCGCTGGAAAGATAATTATCTCTATAAAAACCATAAAACATTATTCTGGGAAATTATAAAAACGTTCTCGGAATTCTATTGGAAAATGACAAGATGATTAAAGAATATATCTGGGAACTGCCGCAAAACATCTTAGGCTGGATAGTCAAAAGTATATATGACGCTCAGCGTGAACAGTATAAAAACTTTTTTATTTACAAAATTAAGAGTAACTCACTATCAGCTTGCTCTCTTGGTAGGTATATTATCATCCCTCAGTTATATGTTTATGATGAAGATATCATGCATGAGTATGGGCATCAACTTCAAAGCAAGAAGTATGGCTGGTTATATTTAATTATAGTCGGCATCCCGAGCCTCATAAATAATATTATTTCCAGGATATGGGAAGTGAGTGATAAATGGTATTATTCTCGGTGGCCGGAACGTGACGCAGATAGATTAGGCGGCGTAAACAGACAATATCAAGATTAAATTTGACATATAACAACAAATATTATAAAATATTTGTGCAAAGGAGAGGACTATGCCACAGCAAGACCCAAATGCAATTCCTAAGCTGGTCGGAGAAATCCTTTCTATGGCCAGCGGTGACCGCATGACGGATGATAAGTCTGTGTTGGTTCTCAATAACCCGCAGGACCCAAATAGCAGATCATTAACTGTAATGAAGCTCTCTGACCTTATAAACCAAACCGGATATGTCGTGAATGCTACTACCAATCCGACCGCGGCAAACACGGGCGATGCCAATGGGGCTTTCCCTATCGGAACATTATGGATAAACCGCACGGCAGGCACTTTCTATAGATATAGAGGCGTTGTTGGCGGAACCCCAACTTGGGATGTGATGTCTGCCAATGTTTCTGTTGTGTTTATGCCAAATACCACTAATGACATGAATGCTATATTTCACCATACAGTATTGGCTAATGTAAGCAATGGCACTAATCCTGCGATAGATTGGGGGATTGCAGATACAAGAGAAATGGCAACTTATCCGAGTGTTCAATTAGAAGACCCGGTAATGCTTCAAATAAGATCGTATGATCAAGTATACTTTGTTCCGGCCATTACGAACCCTAACAATAAAATACGTGTAAGATAATAGGAGATAACCATGGCAGATGATAAAATTCAATCAATCCCAAAGTTAGTAGGTGATCCGCTGCCAGCGGACACAGGACAGCGCACAGACAATGATAAAGCCATTTTAATTTCTACAAATCCAGGAGATCCTGAGAACAATAGACAAATAGTTGGCATGAAACTTGCCGACCTTATAACCCAGGCAGGCTATATAGTTAAATCAACAGTAGCTCCAACATCATCCAACATTAGTGATGGTAATGGGGCTTTTCCTATAGGAACATTGTGGATAAATACAAGCAACGGAACTTATTATTTTTTAAGAAGTGTAAATGCCGGTGTAGGTACATGGGACAACGTATCTATGGGGTTAACGCTTGATAAGGCAAGAAATGCGAATCCCTCTACCCTTACATCTGACAGGTTTACAACTACAGCAGGCCTTGAAGATGCTGCCAAAATAGCTATAACATTTGGTAACCAAACATATTATATACCAGCTATAACTAACGCAAACAATAACTTTAGGGTTGGATGTCATAATAACTGCCACGGGTCTTGCCATGGCTCTTGCCACGGACACTGCTCGGGCATCAAAGGGGTCGGTATTTAGTGTTAGAAACGTACAATAGATTCCCATCATACCTATTTACGAACTATGAACTTTTTTTAACAATGGATTGCAATTACAGTTGCAAGTATTGTATAAAAAAATCTATTGACGAATTATACAAAGTTGACAAGTATTTAGCGTTATCCGACTACGATGTCTTCAGTAAATACCATTTTGATTATGTAGTGATAAGCGGCGGCGAAACATTTACTGATGAAGAACGCTTAGAATATATCATGAATGTCATTCCCCGCGAAACCAAAGTGCAGGTGCTTACAAATGGCTCGTTGGCTGAAACGATAGAAAAGTTTTTATCAAAATATAATAACTTGATACCGGTTGTGACTGTGGGATTCAATGACGACAAAGACGCGCACAATTTTGGCAACTTCAGAGAAGATAGCCGTTATGCTATGAAATTATTGGTAGACCCATGGAACGTAGAAGGGCTTAATAAAATTGATTTAAGCAAATTTCGATATATAGGCATTAAATCTGAAAAGTATCAGATGAAAGAAAAAAATATAACTGACGCCGATGACAGGGCGTCGTTTTTAGCCAGCCCTTTAGCGCAATTATTAAAAGAGGACGAATATCTGCGGAGAAAATTCTTAACGGATGCGCTGTTCACTGAATATATTTACGGGGTTTCTTGCGGGCCTCTTGCTAATACATTATGCGGGCATGTTCAATGTTATGATACCAAGTTCACTTCCATGAACTTTATGGATTTGACTAAGTATATAGAAACAATCCATAACCAAATGAAGAAGCATACATTATATCCAGATATGGCAATCTTAGAAATAGACCCAAATCTTGATATTAATAAGTATGCACATGACGAACAATATGCATTTTACAAAAGCGTAATGGCCATTGATGTCAATGAATCTTTGCCTATGCTTGAGATGACTGTAGATTATTATGGTCATATTAGGCCAGAGGCTTACCAAAAATTTCAGATTAAAAATTTTAAGTATTATTCCAACGCCTTCAATTTGGACGTGAATACATATTTCGACCTATCTGACAATGATGTAAGAATTAAAGTGGGCTCGGGAAAGCATAATATATTCCGAGTCCCCTGGGATGCCGAATTTATGGAAAGGTTTGATGCCGAGTATATAAATGATTATGACTTGGTTATTGTGGATGCTTATCCTTATGCTATGGTGGGCCGCAAGGCCATAGTTAGGAAGTTTTTGAGTGATCCTAACAAATATAGGTTCCCGTCTTTAATTAATACCAAATTAGCGTATAGTTTCATAAATACAATGAGGGTAGAAAATGACACACAATTATAACGACTTCAAAGCCGGAGACGGGACAGAGTACGATAAGTTTTTGGCTATCCCAAACACATGGGTTCACCATGTTATGTTCTGCGTGGGGTATGAATGTAATTTTGACTGTCCATACTGCATTAATAAGATGATCCGTAAAGAAGTTAAGGATATGTCTCGGGTTGATATGAAGAACCTTGAGGCATTCTATAGCCAGCCGTTTGATATCAGCGTAGACGGATTTGGCGAGCCCTTGATACACATGGATAAGCTCAAATATATCTCCGACCATCTGCCGGACAATGCATTGATTAGGGTCCTATCAAACGGCAGCCTCATAAATAACATGAAAGACCTATTCACATATTCTAACAAATTCAGGATTAAACGAAGCTGTTCTGAGAAGCCTGATGTTGGTGATAACGAACATAGCACTAAGTTGCTTGATTTCCAGCATCCATACATTAAAGATCTGATTATAGGGGATACTCCGGAAGTAATACAGAAATACAAAAATAATAGGGATATCGTTACCTCTTTCTTATCTAAGGTAGACATGTCCGGCACAGAAACATCGCATGAGGTATTAAGGCTGCTTAACGAAACTGGCATCAACGATAACTATTGGATAAATAATTCCGACTTATACCTTATAGGCTTAAGCGATTGCATGGATACCATTTGCGTTTCCTGCATGTGTTCAGCCTGGAAGGTGTTTGAGTTACCGCACATGAACACGCTTCGCAAGTTATCAATGTATCAGGATGAGGTATATTTCAATAAATCCAAATGCATAGCACAGCTCAGGATAAATGATACATCTAAGGAGTTTGACGAATTCTTTAATCAGCCGCAATATGTCGGGTTTCGGCAACGCGTAAAAGACTTCTATGCGGCGGTATTCTGTATGCCAACAGACTTTGATAGCCAATACTGTGACCTTATATGTGATTGCTCGGTCAAATGGAACGTGGCACTCAAGCCGCTCAACAAGAATTTGATATACGATAGGCTTGATGGTCTTTATGATAAATATCTTAGATCCTTTGGCGTCATGAACCATCATGAGTATACATACTCCAGAGTGCTGGTAAAAGATTCAAAAGTTATCTGCTGCGTGGATTTCAAAGATTACAAGCGTGAAAACTTTGAGGATAATCAGTACATTATCGTTCGGTTTGACATGACATCTGAGTTTGATGTCGTTGTAGTAGGCGAAAACCGGGAGTTCTATAAAGTATTCTCGCACCCCGGTGAATATAGGCTTTACAGTAAGATACATGATAAGTTATTCAAATATTTACTTCATACAATGAGGGCTAATGATTAGGTTCCCCAAGTCATACATTAAAGCCATAACCAAGTTTTGCTCTGATAAGTGCAACGCGAACTGTTCTTATTGCTTCCACCAAGGCAAGTTCAATATAGATAAAGATACCTCATTGGCCAAATCCATTCTTTCAACCTTAAAAACAGACGTTGTGTTTAATGGCGCCGGCGAACCAACTCTCGGCTTAGACATTATAGAAGACATAAGACCGTTTGTCCGAGGCAACATATATGTTTTAACTAACGGTTCCAACCCAGATATAGTTAATGAGTATTTGAGTAAATATGATAACTTTTATTTCATACAAACTATAGGATGCCAACACAAATATCCAAGACTCCCTAATCATAAAAGAATTATGGTTAGGCACTTGATATCGCCTGATACCAACCTTGATGAGATAGATATAACAGATTCAAATACCGAGTTCCAATTTTTATTTAAGAAAGACATAAAGCTTGATGGCTCCATACTTGACAAAAGCATAGAAAGGAACCCTAAGATACTGGAACGTATAATGGATATTACAAGCTGGATTTATGGCTTTCGGGGCTGCCATGACACTGCGATGAGCACTGATGCGATGTTCTGTGTTGCTAAGCCCGGCAAATTGTCGTCGCTTGGGATAAGGCAGTGGATAGCTGCATCAAAGGATATGTGTTATGACTTCTTGCAAGAGGAAAAGTATTTAGACCATTGTGATATAGTCAGCGGATTATACCGCGAGATAGTTAATAAATACGGGCCGCTTTTCTTTCCCTGGACGCAAAAGGATTTTGTTATCAGATTTTACCAAGCGATAAATGCGCAGAAGATTAATGAGGATGCGGAAATAATAGATGTTTCAGTAGATCTAAACGAGATATACAGCGATACGCCATTTGAATATAAAGATATGTATTGGGCAACGAGAGAAAGCGTAATCAGCCTTTATGATTTGCCACATGGTGATGGCGCAGAGTTTGTAACGGTCAAATCATTCTTTAACAGCCTTTACAATATAACCTTTGCCGGATTTAAAGAAGATATTAGAAAATTATTTAGCCATCCTGATAAATATAGGTTGAGAAGTAAGTATGAGACGCGCATCTTCAAGCAGTTTATACAGGAGGTGTCATGATGAAGTTAACAATAGGCGTAGGGCCTAACCATACACAGTTCCTATTTGACGCATTGAAAGAGTTTTCTAAGGACTACGATATTTCGTTTTATATGAACTTTAATAAGGTCTATACGCAGGACATAGATTTTAGGGAAAAGTTCCTATCTTTCAATACTCATAAGATACCTTACACCTTTTTGATGAGCTATAACCATACACCATTCCCGGAAGGATTACCATATCGGCCGGAAGGATATGTTGTTTCCAGCTTTGATATGGCAGTCAAAGCAAGGAATCTTTTTCCCGCGGCGCGTATAGACATATCAGTAAATACACCTAATGAGGAAATACTTAAGTTTATGGATGGCAGGTTCAGCATGTGCGACTGTATTAATATCCAAAACTGGGAGAATTATGACCTTGAACTGATTAAGAGATTTCAAGATATGGGTAAGACAGTAAAAGTGATTGTAGACCAGGGCTGTTTCCCTAAACGTAATGAATACTTTGAAAGGATGGGGTTGAAGAATATACCCTGCATATCTGAATGGTCTAAAACAGACAAGAATATCCATTCATGCCAGCGCGGCTGCAAGGATCTGTTTGAGCCGTGGAAGTATTTGGCGACCGGTTATGTCAACAACCAACATTCTAAGTTTGCAGGTCCGAATGTTATATATAAGTTTGCCACAAGAACTCTTGATGATTATTCTACGATTTACAATATTCAGAGATTTTTTGATAATGGCGACTTTAATAATATCAAAGTCAATGTGACTGAAGGCTTTATAAAGAACAGATTTGCGTGCAGCAAGAAGTGGAAGGAAGGATGCGGGGATTGTATTACTTGTAAAGAATATTACAAATTGAACAAGTTTGGAGGTTAAGATGCATGGAATAGAGAAGGTAATTAAGGTAAATGACACGCATTCGTTCTTTCTGGATTTATTATCGGTTTTACCAACTGACACACCAAAGGAAGTGCTTGAAAATAAAGACCTTTTAGCTGGGATAGCAAATAGGGTGGCAGAACGTAAAAAATTAGCTTTAAACGGCTTTACGGGCCGTCCAGCATCCCTTTCCATAGCACCCACTGGATTTTGCCCTGGTCGTTGCGGGTATTGTTATGCCAAGGACTTTTATAATGAGACAGAGTATTTAACTCCAAGCTTACTACAAGATTTTGTAGATAAATATAATATAGACATCCAAAAAGGTAATGCCATAATATATGGCGGAGAACCAGTATTCAATTTTGAAAAGTGCTATGATCTGGTATATTATCTTCATGAAGTTCTCAACACACAGTATGTCTGCGTTGTGACCTCTCTGTTTTATAATGATACTACATTCGGGCATCTTCAAGATTTTATGAGAATATTTCCGCGCATGACATTGTCAGTTTCGCTTGATTCAATATACGATAACCAGCGGAAGTACAAGGCAGCAGAAGACAATGATAAAATAGTTGACTCGGCATCTTTTAAAAACTATCGTTCTCACTATTTTGCCTACGAGCGCTTAAAAACGCTTGTTAAGCTATTTCCTAAAAGAGTAAATGTTCGCTCCACTATAAATCATGGGAATATGTACTGGAATTGGATAAACATTATAGAAAGTGAACTGGGCTACGAAAACTTTGCTCATAATTGTGATTGGAGTACCGCATCAAGCCCCGTAGATATGACGAGTTTTATAGAAGATTTTAATACTTACATAGAGAAGATATGGTACACTGAAAATAATCCATTCTATAATGATTTTTCTATGTATGACACATACGATACATTTGCCGGCATCATCAAAGGCTGTGATGTCAATATGACGCGTCTGGCGGTGAACCATAAAGGCGAGCGCATTATGTGCGTAGATAACCTTTTAAGCACATGGGACCCAAAAACCAAAGAAGAAGTGGGGCAATATATATACAACACTTCAGGCGAGGTATGCAAAGGTTGCAACGCACAAAACCTTTGCTTTTCAAAGTGTTTCTATGTTTTCAACGAGAATCCCTGCAAGTGGTCTATTGCTAAGTTCACAAAATATCTGGAAATAAAAGGGCGCACGTCAGAAGGACTACAGGATCTTATCAATAAGTCAGTAGTCAAAATATAAAACATGTTTAATATTAAAAAAATTATAAATATTATAAATGTCTTAAAAGAAAGAAGTGGCAATACCTACTATATTGGTAAGTTGCCATCTAATGAACATGGAAAAGGACATGGCGTCGGTGCTGGTGCGGCATCTACCTCGTCTCTTGCCTATGTAGGCATCAAATATCCGACATTGTATGACACAACTGATCTTTTTGAATTTCATGAAGCTGACCCCTTTAAAGAGGGGAAGGGTGAAGGTAAAGCTGCTGGGTTATATAACAGCGGCGTAGCAGATATGTTAATTTTAGATAAACATTCATATCATGATATACAGAAAATTGTTCTTGATTATGTTATCAGAGGAGGCTAATAATGGCGCAAAGAGTTCTTATAGTAAAAGTAGGCGATGCCGCAAACGGTATTGTCCCTGACCATAGAGAATTAGAAAAGACATGTGAAATGATTAAGAATGCAGAATTACCTTTTGATAACTTTATTGTCGTACCTGATCACATGAATTTCAGTGTAATAGAAAAGGATGGGAATAAGGTTCTTTCCATATCAACACCCAAAAGAGAACACTTGACAAGATTTTCAGGCATGTTGTCTCAGCGGATAGGATTAAAAATAAATTTACAGGAGATAGAGGAGAGCGTATGATAACAATAGAAAAGGACACAAAGTTTATTAACTTTTTCGCAGGCCCGGGAACCGGTAAGTCTACCAGCACCGCATTTACATTTGCAATGCTCAAGAGTTTAGGTATAGACTGTGAGATTTGTTCCGAGTTTGCAAAGGATAAGGTATGGGAGAAAAATCATAAGATATTTCAGACGCAACTATACATACTTGGCAAGCAGTCATGGAAAATGGCTAGATTGAACGGAGAGGTTGATTATGTTATTACTGACTGTCCCATCATCATGAACGCGGCTTATGCCAGAAGAAAGGATATTGTAGAGTGTGCAGTGCAAGAGTTTAAGAAATATGGTAAGAACAACATTAACGTGTTCCTAAAGCGCGTCAAGCCTTATAATCCAAATGGCAGGCTACAGACTGAAAAGGAAGCACGTGAGCTAGATAAGTTCATCAAGAAACTTTTGAACAAATATAAGATTAAGTATATAGAAGTTGAAGCAACATTGAAGGGGATCGTGGATTTCATAGAGAAACATCTTAAGCTTCCAGCAATGTCTATATTGCCTCAAAGACCTATGTTTAACAAACCGGTCAAAAAGGAGTTCAGTCTATGAGAGAAAAAACAGATAAAGAAAAGATGAATCCATTCAGATGGCCAGATACGCCGCAGCCAGCATATCCTAATGTTCAATGGCCAAAAGATGGTTTTGAAGGATATAAATGTTGCGAAAAGTGCAATAACAATCCCAAGAATAATCCTTTTGCTACAGGATTCTGTGCATGTACGCTCCCGTATATGGAACGTCCAATAATGTGTTAAGGAGAAAGAGAGATGGGTAGATGGAATAAGTATAAATTTGGGCAAGCTAACTACGGGAATAATAAATACGGGAACGTTAAGATTGAATGCGACGGAATAAAGTTTGACAGTAAGCGCGAGATGAATTATTATCTTGAACTCAAATGGAAAGAAAAATACGGTCTTATCCGCGATCTTAAACTTCAAGTCCCATTCTTGCTGCAAGAGGCGTTCCGGTATAATGGCCAAGCTATCCGGAAGGTTGAGTATATCGTAGACTTTATGTATTATGATGTTGAAAAGAAACAAAATGTTGTTGTTGACGTTAAGGGCATGCCGACTGACACATATCTTCTTAAAAGAAAACTTTTCCTTTACAAGTACGGTAAAGATTACTTTTTTGACGAGGTGCATTAAATGATAGAGCGGCTTTTGTCTGATATTAGAAAGATTGAAATTATGAAGCGTATCAGAGGTGACAATGGACAATCTGATATAAAAAAATTATTTTTTGGAGATGGTGTTGAAGATTTAAGTCGGCATTCTGGAAGAGGGATGGCAGGCGGAACATCAGACAAAGATAATAATAGCTGGGATCCTCTTTTCTATATAACGACATGCCATGATGTTGTTTCTCTTAAAGGGAAAGTCCTAAATGAGTCAATACAAGGATAATATTCTTGACAAATGAAACAAATCGTTGTATAATGTCTCCATGCTAAAAAAACTTTTGAATATTCATAAAAGAAAGATAAGTGATATATTTTATTCGTCTGTTGTTGCAAATACTTGTTTTTACGATAAGTTTATTGCACGAAATAAAGGATACGGACCTCTCGGGAATACTACGGTAAAACAACACGGATTGGCACATGGATGTGTCCCTGTTGATAATAGAGCAACTCGTAATCGCGGTGTTGGAACTGGATATGGCGCTGGTAGCAAATTATGTCTTGATAGGACTGATATAACAATGTACTGCTCAAATACTAAGCATTTAAAGGATATATTGATAGATGATGCTATTTTAGGAGTGGTAAGTATATGATAGATAGACTGCTTATCTCTGTAATGAAACCTATGCCAGAACTTACAGGAGATAACTACTCAATATTAGGTATAGATATTAGTAATAATTATTCAACGATATGGGGCGGGCTTCACAATGAACAGGGGATGAAGTCCTGCTTCGATGAAGGGGGGCGACTTGGGTCATTTGGCACTGGTAAGGGTGCTGGTCTTGACCAAAAGGATCCAAATAAATTGGCATACTTTATAGGGGATAGCAGAGCATATTACCACGATACAAAATTGCTTATGAAAAAAGTAATGGATGATGTTATAAGGAGGGATATAGATGAACTCACTGATTGTATACAGTAAAGATGGTAAAACTAAGCCGCGGTGCCTGTCATGCCTGGATTTAGGATTTGATAATCATGGATATTATGCCTGCATGCATGATAAGTGCCAGAAACATAAAAGAGGACGCCCGAAAAATAGTATAGGCGCAGAACGTAAAAAGGAGATAATATGATTAATGTTCAGGAAATTCAACAGAAGCTTAACATAGCTTTTAACCTTGCAAAAAAGGGTGGATATGAGGTAAACTTTTCAGATGGAACAAAGGAGAAGTATCCGCGTGTTACAACTATATGCGGGTATCTTTCAAGCGCCAGCGCTCTTGATAATTGGAAAAAGAAGATGATTAGAGAAGCTATTGAATCAAGAATGGCTGCGCCAGACCTGTTCATGAATACGCCTGAAGGCATATCTTCCTTTGCAAAAGATGTCACAGAAGCCGCTAGTGCATATACAGAGGCGGCAGCGGAGTTCGGTACCGCGATGCATAAGTATATAGAACACTTCCTTCTAACCGGAGAGCGTTTAAGTGTTGAAGAAGTAGGTTATACCGGAACATATTCCGATATTAGCCAAATAATTAAGAGCGTAGATATATTCCTTGATAAGTTCGGGTTTGGCACAGATAAGGTTGTTGTTATTAAGCCGGAGTGCTTCTTGTTCAGCAAGAAGTATGGCTATGCCGGCAACTGTGACTTGATATGCTACAATGTTACTAAAAATGCTATTTATATCTTTGACTGGAAGTCATCAAATGCTTTGAGATCCAGCTATAAAGCCCAAGTTGCGGCATATAGACAGGCCTTTGAAGAGCTTACCGGATTGTCTATCGCAGGCGCGTTCCTTGTGAGATTCAAGAAAGAAGGTGATGGTTATGAGATGTGTTACTTGATGCCTACACAGCTTGATGACGCCTTTCAGGCATTTTTGAATGCGTTAGCTATATACAAGTTTGATAAAACAGATAAAGTTGATTTAATGTAGGTTGGGGGTGGCGGGTGAAAGTAATAGAAAAGGATTTGAAAGGTGCCGGGGTATGTGCGTCAAAAGTTAGGGTTGAATACGATGGGAATGTTATAGAGTCAATAACTTTTGTTGGTGGGTGTAATGGGTTTGCAAAGGCAGTGCAGATGTTAGCTATGAACCATTCTATTTCAGTTGTCGCAGAAAGGTTGAAGGGTATCACTTGCGGGCGCCGCAAGACAAGCTGCCCAAATGAGCTTGCAAAGATATTGGAGGGAATATGCTGAGGATTTATAAGGTCAAGTATATTGTTACTGAAGAAAATGGCAGCAGAGTGGATTGTAGCAGAAAAGTGTCTGGCCCGCGCATGATTGAGGCTTTGCAGACATTTATTGACCGGTTTCCGGAATCGTTCTTAATATCAATAGAATTTACCGGTGACCACACAAATGACCATGTGAACCTTTTTCCGTGAGCAAAACATGAGTATTCTGAATAGTTTTAGTATGAAAAATCAATGGAATTACTGCTTAGTATTTCATTGATTTTTTCATTTATCGGGAGGCCGTATGGATGTAGTTTATTTGGTCAAAGAACCTATGCTTGGGGAACCAGACAGGGAAGAGTTGAAATATAGTATCAGAAGCCTTAAAAACATGCCGCATGATAGGGTTGTGATCGCAGGATACTGTCCCACGTACATAGACAAGTCTGAAATTATACATGTCCCAATGGAACAAACCACCGATAAATACCGTAACACTACCAATCTTATATTAAAAGTCTTACGCGATAAGCGTGTATCTATAAAGTTTATCCTCATGAACGATGACTTCTTCATCTTAAAACCAATACAAAAAATAGAAGATGAATTGAATCTACATGAGGGTAAGCTCATTGATCGTTGCTGTGGACAATATAACATTACCAAACAAGGTCAAGAACCGGCAGAAACGGTTTTGCGTAAATTGGGGATACCACAACCTTTAAGCTATGCCCTACATATTCCAATGGTAATAAATAGGCATAGATTTTTACAACTTATAGAGAAATACGCTCTCTTATCATTTGACGCTTTCCATCATAACCGTAGAAGCTTCTACGGGAACTTAAATAAGGCTGGCGGCGAACGCTCAAGAGACTTTAAGATATTTTCAACAAAACACGGGATTTCAGATTTATGGAAGTTCGCATCCACTACGGATGAGAGCTTTACGGTTGGAGATGCGGGAAAGCAGATAAGAAGCATGTTCCCGGACATTTCTCCGTATGAAAATTATCCTGGCAAACCAGTAAAGGAGATTCATGATGACATCAACATGGAACAAAACGAAACAATTAATCAATCAGGAACAGAAAACACAGAAAGCGGAAGAGACGAGTCAGGAGAAAGGGATAAAGCTTCTATCGGAGATGAGTCCGGAAGAATTATCGGAGGAGGCAAAGAAGTTAGCCATTCCGATGCTCGAAGCGATGGGGCACACGGACAAACAGGAAAACAAGGATCCATTAGCGAATGTGAAGTACGAGGATATAGCGATGACGCCGCAAGAAGTAGCAGAAGCAGAGAAAGCGGAGAAAGAACTGATAGCGACCCAAACGCCATCTGGTGAACGCGAGATAGTTGTATTTGATCATGAAACGCATCCCTCCTGGTCCAAACAATATGATTCTTCTTATGCAAGAAGAGGTAAAACTAATGGGGCATATACATATTCGGTAGATATTGTTAAGTATTATGTTCCTACTATAAAGCAGTTGCTTAGAAGCAAAGAGATTGAATATACAAAAGTTGCGATAGTTACTGTTGGATATTTGACCACTGTTGACAATGCCAAAGAATTTGATTTATGCATAAACTTCCTTCATAAAGATTATGCGCATATACAAGGAAAAGTGCAGGAAGCATTAAAGGTATGCCCTAATACAATATTTATTACATCGCGGGCGGACGTCATTGAGAAACTAAAAGAAGTAAATGTTAAGTGCGCATTTGTGCCTATGGCTATAGATGTGAAAGAAATTCAAAAGTATGCAGAAAAAGCTGATGATAAACGTAAGTTTGGCAACAATATGGTTTTATACTTTGGAAATATATACTTTGACAAAGGCGCATCGCTTGGATTCCTCAAACAGTTCCTTGCGGATAACCGTATCCAATTTCATAGTATTATAGATAATGTATATACCGTTCCTCACGCGGCGCCAAAAACTTTGAACAGGGCAGAGGTATTAAGAACTGTTTCAAGATATAGTTATGGTGTTGGCGTTGGCCGCGCGTACCTGGAAATGAATGCTTTGGGTGTAAAAACATTCTTGTTTGGAGCAAGAAACGCCGGTGCTATATTTGATGAAGATGATTTCCAGAAACATGCCTTGGACAACTTTTCAAGCCGCAACGCACACACAGGTGATAGCATGAAAAGTAATTGGGCTGATAAGTCAGATATACTTTTAAAGTCTTTTGATGTGAAAGAGGCGCTTCCTATATTAAAGAAGAACTTATATGATGTGCTTCATGGTATTACCACGTTTGTTATATCTATAGACCCGCCACAGGCTCAGCCCAAGAAACAGAAAAAGAAGAAGAAAAGAAGTAATAGAAAGACCGGCAAAGAATCTTCAAATGTTGATGAAAAATCAAGCATAATTACATTATAATTTCAGGTTAGGAGAAAAACTATGGCAGGGGCATTTAAAAAGTATTATCTCATGAATGCGTTCCCGACACAGGGGATGCACGAAAACACAAATGGGATATATAGCATAGGGGTACTAACATCCAGCGGCATAAGCAATTTTTATAGATTGGAAACAACTTCGCTATATCCGCGCGTAGAATATCTAATAGATACTTCGCAGCCGGTGTACGCGGACGTGCCTTCAGTATATATGAAGGTCAATGGTTTCATTCAGGAATATATCTTGTGCGGAGGCAAAGACTCTATACAAGAGTGCCCTACTGTTTATACATCGCGCGATGGGGTAAAACTGTTCTTGTTTGTAGTTTACTTCGATTTTCAGTATGACATGGAATCATACACTATTAACCCAGACTACTTCCCTTATTTAGTTCGCGATATAACTGACACATTTGATGAATATGTAACAAGATGGATGGTCAGAAACTTTAACTCGGCATCAAGCGGCGCGGCTTTCTTCATATCAACCATAAACTTCATTGAGCCGGATGCTTCTGGCAACTTTGATCTTACCGAACAAATGCTGGTTGACATTATGGCTAATACGCTTAATGGTAAGATGAGCACTGTCCCTACAGCAACCGCAGGCAATTTCGCCGCATTTGACACTACCGGTAGTGTTGTGGACTCATTATTAAACGCATCAAGCTTTGCTACGGCCGCACAAGGTGATACTGCGAACCAAGCTTATGCTTTGGTTAATGCATTGAGTGATGCTGTTGCCCAAATGAATACAGACTTATCAGACGCTATCCAGAATGAAGTTAATAGAGCTTTATTGGCAGAAAGTAATATAGTTACCCAGATTACGAACTTAAGAGCGTTTAACATAGGGTTTACCTCACCTGTATTTAGCGCGGTAACAAATGTTGAAGAGGCCTTATTAAATTTGATGGACATAAAAGCCAATAAGATAGTAGGGGTTGGCAATGCATACCAATATGACTTTACGCCTATATCAATGGGCACTGGCTATACTGCTGGAGATACGATAACCTTTGTTGAGTTACCTGGGATTACATTGTTTGTAGATGCCGTTGATGGTAGCGGCACTATAACAGCGCCAAGATTAAGTGGTAATATCGGCTCAACAAACTATAATGGGACATTAACACCGGTGGGCGGGACCGGAACAGGCGTAAGCTTATCTGTTGCATCATATATAGCCAGAAACGTCTTATCCTTAAATTCATTTGGCAGCGGATATGTGGTTGGCGACACTATGACAGTAGATACATCAAGTCCTGTTATAACGGTTACAGTAACCGGCGTGGACTCACTTGGCGGCATCACATCATACACTTTTTCGCCAAGCTTTACTAACACAGTTCAAAATATAGACAACGCTGACTTAATTGGCGGCACTGGAACAGGCGCGGCAATAAGAGTAACTTCATTTCAGGCATCTAATTCGCAGGACCTGATAGATGTTCAGAACTACTTACTATCATTAATAGCTAAAAATGCCGCGGATATAGCTGCGCTGCAAGGTATAGGCGGACCAATACAGGCTACTGACTTGGGCGCTACACCTACGCAACAAAGCATAACACAATATGCTATGTATGCCATTTTTGATGATGCGACAGGCACCCAAGGGACATTTACATGGAACGCAACCACTCCTTCCGCATCTACTTACATTGCTACCAGCACAGGCGTAACACATACAGCTTCAGAGATATTTAATGGAACATGGGTGCGCAATATGAATGCAGACCCAAGCCAGTCTCATCACATTTGGACTTTAGTTAATACCGCGCACACAACTCCGCCCGTTTTTCAATGGATAGACGTAGGTACAGTAGGCACAAATATAGCTACAGAAACTGTATCGGGTGTAGTAAATTCTTCATCTGCCACAGGGCAGGTAGGCGTAAATCCAATCACCGGCGTAATGACAGTAAACGGGCTCTCCCCATTAGCTATAACCCCATTTTTTACAGCCGGAAGCTATGTTGATGCCATGACAATATACGGCTCAAATCCAACCTCTCTTATCTTCTTTACATAATTTTTCTTACAAGATTAGGCATGCAGTATAAACTATAGTTTTAGTATGAAAAATCAATATATATTTTATATATCAGGAGAATAACTATGTCTAGCGTTTTGGTTACTAATCAGGGCACAATTGTTGTGTTTGCTGCCACTGGAGATCTCGGTACTGGTCCACTTTCTTTTCCGACACAATATGTTTTTGATACTGTCACAGATAGGGATACATATTTTGCCAACAATCCCTCTGAGTTGACCGCGGGAAGACAAGTCCTTGTGGGTAACACTGTGTATATATATAATGGCAGTTCTTGGGATGCCGGCACAATAGTAGCTGTTGGACCTCAAGGTGAAAAAGGTGATACGGGTGATACTGGCCCAATCGGACCGGAAGGACCGCAGGGGCCTCAAGGTGAATCAGGGACAGATAAAAACGCAATACCTAAAATTCAAGCATTAAGTTATTATGAGTCTGAAGCTGGAATAAGCGTAAATGGTCAAATGATAACACTCAATGGGGTAGATACAAGTACAAAGTTCTACTCTCCTAACGGATTTGATAGCGATGGTAATAGACAGTTTATTAGCGGCACTATGCCAAGCGGCGCATGGAATGTAGGTTCATATTCACTTGGTCTAAGTCCTGACATTAACTGTTCAGTATTCTGGTCAATCATGGATAATACATACAAATGGTACTCAAACTTCTATGTTAAAGAATCTCCGCTTGAAGCCGCGTTAAAATTCTCTGCATCACAAGATATATACTTTTTCTATAACCGAAACAAACTTTTCACATGGAACCCTAATCAGCCCCTTATAGACAGCTCTAATGTCAACGCGTCAAACTACTATATAGGTGAACGTTTTGCTGGTAATCCCGCAAGTGGAAGCTCTAATATAGTGGAAACGGATAGATACGTTGCTTACGTCTATGCTGAATATCCCGCCAATAAGAACTATGGCGTTACCTATGTTGACAAAAATTCAGGACAACAGTTTAGGGTGTTACTGCCTAATTCATTATATACTATTGGCGACCGACTCAACATTACTTCCGTAGCTCCAATTAAAAATTCAGATGACTTCTTAATCGCAATCAACGCAATGGACGCCATGGGTGATAATGTTCATGGCGACATATTCAGAGTTTATTTCCATGGAAAAAACGATGATGGAACGCTTACTATTGAATCTCTATTCCATCAAGAATTTATTGTTCCTAGCCAGTCTGAACTTTTGTATATTACAGTAGACCACACTTGGGAAGCTTTAGATTATCCAAGATATACAATATCATATATTAGCGTATACGATTCTACTAGAATCTCACTATCATGCTGGTGTACGTCGGACTTGGGTAATGCACCATTCCAAGCCACTGCCATTATGAATGTCCCAACATCAATATATAAAGACCAAATCAAGGTTTCTCAATATGGCGATAAGGTTCTTAATGTATATGGCTCTTCTGGCATAAACGCGGCTGCGTTTATAGTAAGAGACCTAACTGCTACAGACATAACAAATAACTTCTTTACTTACATAGATCCGGATACTACTCCGGGATACGCAAATGTTGTTACATGCACAATGATGGGATTTTTGATATGTGTTTACAATATAGGAACGGCATCTACAAAATTAGTTTTGTTAAGCTCTACTGACGGGTCAGTGGTATCTACAAATACTATTTCTAATTGCGTAATAGCAAATAGTATAAATTTTGATGTTGTTGGGGAAGCGCCGGGCATGTATTTCGGATTAGACAATTCAGGGAAAAAGATAGTTGGTGTTTATGTGGTTAATAATAATATTAATTATACAATAGCAAATATCACATCAAGTTACGGGTACTTGTCAAGTCAATACTGGAGTCCTAATAGTATTTGTTTGGTAGATTTCAAGCTTTACGGTATTTATTCTGATTCCAGCAATGTTGGGCCATTTATTACAGTGCTATTCCCAATGACCGAAAAGCCTTCTACGCATTTGTTTGACATAGACATCCAGCAATATACTCGTATTTCTGGTATTATTAGAAACTTTAACAGGTATGTTGTATCACGCGATGAGCTGGAAAACTCTATAGATGACATCAAGATAGATATTAACTGGCTGAAACATAATGTAAAAGATACCCCTACAATCCCATTCCCTAACCCTGTATTAAATGACCAGAAGTATTTGAGGTCGGTTGGCGGCAGGCTTGTATATGCCGAAGTAGAAGATCCGGCATCTATGTCTGACGTAGTAATCAGATCCATTGTTCCCCTTCTAACTAATGCAGGAAGTATAGTAAGTATTAATACTCCTGTGACAGTTAAACTTGCAGATGGAAGAGATACTGATGAAAAGCCGTTATCATTTGAGTTCTCATTACCAGCCATTGTGTCGGTAGATACAACTGGTTACTTTGGCGAAACGCTTATTGGGTATTCTGTAACTAATGGAGAGGGTTTCGCGGTAAAGAAATCAGAGTTTATAGATGTGTTTAACGCTAACGACCCCAAAATAGGGCTTACAACTCAGATGTTTTATTCAGTTAGTGATAACAGATATTTCTCAAAGGCTCTTATAACTACGTTCAACTCGTTCGGTTTCACACCAAGCGCAAGCCAGACATTCCAAAACTCTTCATACTATAATGATGGTACGAACGAAATATTTATGATAGTTGACGGCACTACCGGTGTGCGTTTCCAAGATATAACTAACAGCGTCACAAATCAAGTAACGAGTAACTTGTCTAACGGCCGCGCATGCTTAATCATCAATCCTAACCTATTTGTTACTACCGGATACCAGAACGCAATCAGATACGGTGTCAGCATGACTGCAAATATAAATAGCAGCGCTAACTTGGCTGGCACAGGATATTGCACAGGTAAAGGCCTATGGTATACGCCAAGCAATACAAAAATGTATTGTGCTTGGGACGATAATACAGCGTTTGGGCTTTCTGCTGCAACAGTGGCGGCCAACGCAACTACCATTCCTGCGCTTACGGCTCAAACATTGCCTGGAGCCATAACTAACTTCAGTGTAGCTAACATATTAGATTTAGGCAGCGGTAATAACGTAGGTGTTCTTTATGATAACACTGCGGCTGCGCCTGTATTTATCAACCTAAGCTCTACGGCTAACACATGGGTAGTATGTTCCGGAACGCTTCCTGTTGCGCTTACAAGAATTACCAATGCAATAGTATTGGATAATGGCAATGTATTGGCATTTGGACAGAACGGATATGCCTATGAGTTTACATTCTCGTTCACTGGCGGGCAGGGTAGTTTTGTGTTGGTACATGAATATGCATTACCTTCAGCGATTGTGGTTTCGGGAAGCTATATAAACCCTGTTAACAATATGTTGGCAGTAGTAACAACTCTTGGCAGAATATTTAGAGTTGAGCAGAGCGATTTGACTGTTTGGGCTGAGGTTGCTGGTATCAATTACGGCGCAACACCTGCGGCGCCGGCACTTCCGCTTACTAACCAAATATATTACTATGGTAACAACATATATGTTCGTGTGCAGGCAACCGGAGTTACGGGCAATGCCGCAATAGGCGCGATAGCTGATTCTGGGTTCAACGAAAACTCATTATTCATATATGGCGAAGTCAAAATAAACAGTTCAGGACAGATAACATATATCAAGGACCGTTCCGTAGTCAGGGGTTTTGACGAATATTATGTTGACCTGATGATAAGAAACAGAATAGCCGACCTTGAAATTGATGCATTGCCGCCGCAGAACACTACAACCGCGGGGCAGTCGTTGGTTTCTAATGGTAATCAGGCTGAATGGATTAACCCGATAATCGGTACTATAAATGAGATAGAGGACTAATCATGCCACAACAATCTTACAATGCTATGCTTGGGACTACTACTTATAATGTCCGTGTAGGGAATGATGATGCCCGCGATTTCTCCTTTATTAACCCTAATGATATAGAGATACTTGAACATATTATAGATACATTTGACACTGGCAGTGCTCTCCCGCATTCATTTGTTGGAGATGTTACGGCAATCACGGATCCAGCCATGCTTACCATAGCAACACAGGGTATTAACATTTACGACTTATCTCTTATGATAAAGGCCTGCGGGCTGTATTATGATAGCTCAACTAAAGCCCAAGCAATGCTCCAAAAAATATCAGACTTCTTTAGCGTTCCGGTAAACATTCAAGCTGTGACTACCGGTTCGGAATGGTTATATCCTACTTCGCCATTACCTTCAGGGCAGGGATATTACTATTCTACTATTACAGCTAACGGCACAGCTTTCAGTGCTGATTTGTCCCAGACGCCGCGCTCCGGAGAAAACGCTTGGCTATTATCTGCTGCATACATGATTGCCAATGCTACCAATACCATACCGGGAAGCATAAAAACGGTATTTTCTAACGTAGCAAGCACATTGAATACCGCTACATCTGCACTGGCCTTAATTAATCCTGCCAACTCATATATAAGAACAAACCCTGATAACGCGGACGTGACAAACCATGCTCAGTTTATGAGAAGCGTTATGGAGCATTGTATATCTTATGCCAGCACGTTAGGGTCTAACGGATCTAATAATTCTACACAGTTTAATATGTTGCTTGGCAATATCTTGGCTGGCTATGTAAGTAATGCGCAGCCATGGATTGCTACCAGCGCAAACATGAACGCCGACGGTACAGTAGATAGCTGGTGGACACAGTTGTCCGCGGACGTGCAATACTGGCTATATCTTGTATTTGGCATAGATGCGGTAGAAACATATATGAGCGATACTGCATTCTCAAATCGTATGCTCCAGAATGTATGGACTATGTGTGGCGTCACAAGAAATGGGGTAAAGTCCGGCATATCTTATACTAATGGGCAGTCAATGATTTCGTTTGAGTGGACGATAGGATATATACAGACACTTAAAATACTTAATGCTAAATATCCTAACCAGTGGATATCTGATGCTATATCACAGCAGGAAGCTTATGTTACGGGTTACGCGACAAACCTTGACCCTATATATAAAGTTCTTCTGCCTTACTGTGATTCCGATGTATCAGTAGATACCGGATTCGGATGGATGACAGTGCCTAAGATGTATTCATTGGCATCAACACTATGGAATTTCTTTAATAAAATAAACTATAACGCTATGGATCCTAACGGAGGGTTTTAAAAATGGGCGCAAATATTGATTTAACTAAGCTTAAAATTAACAAGTTGTCGAATGAGAAGTACCAAGAAATGCTTGCAAATGGCGAGATTAATGCCGACGAACTTTATTTGACTCCGTCAATGATTGACGAAAAAGCCAATAAGTTTTCTAGATCTAAAACTCTTGCGGATATTCAGATTGGAGATAATCTTAGAGGCGCTACACTTACTTTTGACACCTCATTTGATATAAAAACTTATCTTACAAATTTAACAGATTTTGGCGGCATTACATTTAACAACTCCGGAGACTATGACGGTAAGCATTTGAAAACTGCTTTTATGTCTCTGGATCAGCAAAATCAAAACATGTTTTACTTTGGGACACCACCAATGCCTTCGCCAAGCACTCTTTTAGGAAGTGCAAGGACTGATATAACAACGACTAATGGTTGGCTAATGTCAAGTTTTACAATCCCAAATGATCAGGACTATATTGTTACTGCAAATACGTTCATAGATTCTCCTTTTATGCAAGCAATTTCATTGGGACAGACTACTGTGTTTGACCTTGAAGATGTGTATAATGCAGTTTTAAAAGTTGCTTATACAGATGAAACATTAACAGGAGATGGAACAGCAGTAAATCCATTATCCGCATTGCAGTATTTACAAACCAACTATCTCACTACACAAGAGTTATACAACGCATTTGCAAGCACTTTTGAAAAGTTAATCACACAACCTATAGAATCTAATATCAAAACTCCTATGGATATCCAAGCAGGCAATGATATACTAGAAGCGATTATAGACACTACACTGTACAAAATTGGGAGTAGTTTTCCATCACCAACACAAATTCCTAATGATACCACCTTAGAGATACTTACTAGTTATTGGTCTGTTGGATACAATTCATCAAGAGCTGCAAGTATCTTTTTTGCATTCATTAATAACACACTAACTATTGATTTAAGATACAGATATACTAACTTCGGCGGTGCAGGGGTAGTCAATGTATCTAATTTGTTTACTGCGAACTTAGTGTATGATAGTCAAGCACAATTGTATACATTAACCGAAGTAACTAACCGTATACCGACAGAAGCCCTAAACAATATATATGGACCTATGGTGTCCCCTGGCTATGCTGCACAGTGGAATTCAGTTGTTAATAGTGTTACTATATCTAATCCAGCAGTGATTACTCTGTTATCATTAGTAAAAATAATCCTACCAAGTTCAGATGTACCTGTAATAATTTCACAACTTGTTAATCTTCCATTCTTAGACAGTGTTGACGATACAACAAGAGCTTCTAACTCTGAATTGATATGGATTTCGCAAGACGCAACTCCGACACAGGTAATGCCTGCGACAGGCTCTATTGTTGCACCGTATCAAACTATAAGTTCAGCTTTCGCAAATAAAGGTGCAGGCTCATCTTATGTGTTTATGTTAACGCCTGGCACATATAATGAGTTCGTAGCAATAAGCTCTGCAACAAATAGAACTCTACAAGGATGGGGAGCTGGACAACAAATAAGAACTACAGTGTCTGATGTTGAGATTACTGGGACTTCTGGAAGTATAGGGTTAAGAGACCTGACCATTAATAACTTGGATATGTCAATGACCGGCGGGATGGTTTCCATTGAAGGATGTAATTTGCAGACAGTAAATGTATCCTCTACAAAATATATAGAAGTTTTAAACACAGATGTTGCGGGAGTTATTACGATTAACTCTAATAGCGAAACCATCCTGTTCAAGCAATGTCAGTTTGAAACAACAGCGTCATTCGCTGTTGGCAGCGGAGTTACAAATGCTATTGTGGCAGTAAGAGGGTGTATCGGAGTACCCACAACAATACCAGCCGGGATAACTTTAATAAATTTAGATAGACAAATAAACAACGCAGGACAAATCAAAGCTAATTACACAGGGTTATCACAAACCGGATTTACCAATGGCACTATTGTAACAATGCCTTTGAATACTGCTACAGTAAATCTATCAGCCGCCCCAACAACAAAATTCCCATACAACAGCCCAACTGATTATACAGCAATGTTCTTGCCGGGTGCTAATCCGCCTACAACAATGAGATTAAGAGAGAATAATGTGTTAGGACAAGTTCATAGATGGCGAGTGAGAGCAACTTACGCAAACAAGGCGTCGGGAAATAATGGGAATGTAGAGATAAGGTTACACAACCCAGATTCTGGATTTATTGTAACAGCAGAAAACACTATGCCGACAGGATTAACTTCTGGTCTTATTACTTGTGAGCTTACGACCATTGCAGACAGCGCATCTTTAGATGCCGGCAAAGGATATATCTTAGAGGTAGTAACTTCATTTACTGACAGCAACCTTGTAATCAATATTACAGATATTACAAGAGACAGTGAAGCCACAGAAAATATAGTAGTTTATTAAGGGGTTGAACATGTACAACAAGTATAGGTTTATTATGTTATCTATATTCGGATTATCGTTTATAGGGTTCTCATTTTTTTTCAATTATACGTTTAAGCTGCAAAGAACTAATTACGAAAATATCCAATTTTCTATACTGGATAGGAAGAGAAATCTTATAGTGGACCAAGTAACTGATATGATTGTTAAGAATTCTGATTGGAACATGGAAAAAAGTTTTTATCGAACGTTCATTATAGGAAGTGTAGAAAAGTTTGATGGTATTGATAATACATACGCTATCGCATACGACGACAAACTTAATCAAATTTCTACCAGAACCCCTGGGGAAATATCCTCATGGTATTATGCTCACCTCGAATTTGGCGGGATGAAAAAATTAATCACAAGTAAAAATAAAGGCAGTGGTTTTTTAATCAAAAATACCAACACTGTGTTCCCATCCAGATGTAAACAAGTTACCAATATATCAAACAAAGATAAACTATATTTCAACTGGGCTTGGATCCCTAGTGTAGATGGAGAGCCTCGTTATCTTATAATATTAGCAGTTACACCAGATACGTTAGAACATTCAGATTGGATATTTGTTTTTGGTGCAACTGCTATGATGATAGTTTATGTTATATTATTTGGTATTGTCGTTTATATGTTAAAAGTCATTAAGCTAAGGGCTTCGTCTAATAAAGAACAAGACATAGCCTATAGATTAAACGATAGAAGAAAATCTTAATTAAATGGAGAGAACGAATGTGGGAATTCCTAAGCAAATTTTGGTCGCCGATAGCAATCTCTCTGTTGGCTGTGATGGGTGGTCCAGAGAATGTTTGGATAATCATTATTGCTTCACTGATAGCAATCCTTGGCGGGTTGGTATCATTCTTGAACGAAAATAATTCATTCAACTGGTATGGGGTTATAAAGAAAATTGTAACTGCCGCATTTGTCGGCGGACTGTCCGGTTGTGCATGCATATATGCCAAGGTAGGTATATTTGGCGCGGCAGTGGCAGGCGGCGTGTTAGGGTGGATGGGTGTAGAAGCATTGGTTTGGGCTAAGAAAGTGTTACATAAAAAAACTAACACAGAAATCGATCCTCCAAAACCAAACAATACGGAAAACAAGTAGTTAAAAGAGAGGTTTGAAAATGAGGAGATTAATATGCAAGTATCTTGGAAAGTTATTGTTATTGTTGTTGTGTTGTTCTTTGCTATCTCAATCGGCCTGGGCTACTGGGCTGCTAGTAACGCCGCAAGAGCTAGGGAGTATAAATCAACTATTGCAGAACTCAAAGCAAGAAACGCAGAACTTGAATCTGATTATAAACGACATGACGATACTAAACAACAAGCTGAATCTGACCATAAACTCGCAAGCGATAAACTTGGAGAATATACTGAAGGAGCGAGACAATATAATGTTGAGCTTTCAGACATATCGAGAAACTTCGGAGTCTCAATTAGCTCTGCGTCAGCAGCAGTTGGACAACTCAAATCTAATCATACAGAACTTGACAAGTTACTCAAAACAATTGGAGAGAGAGCGCAGTCTCTATAAATTTGGGTTTTATGGGTTTTTAGTAACAACAGTTGTGCTAGGTGTCATAGTTGTAGCAAAATAATCAGGATGGGAGAGACTCATGGTGATAAAAGGTGTAAAAGACATGTCAGTCATTAAGCAGTATGGGGATGTGGTTTTAGTTAACTTGATAGTGCGTAACAAACAGAAACCGGTCATGATTCCGGAAAAGAAATATCGTATGTATTGTTCCGAATTGCAGAGAAGCAATAAAATTGAGGTATCAATATGATGAAAATAATTAACTATTTTCTTAGCATGATGCGCGGTCGCGGTGGCGCAAAGCCGTCATTTAAGCGCTGGGTAATCCTAGTTGCGTTCATTGTTTTCTGTGTAGGGTACTTTATAGGCGCAGTAGATGCCGCTAAGTTCAATGCTATGGCCTTATTCATCATAGCCGGCATGGGCTGGACAAGCGTAGATAACCTTACAGCCAAAGCAGAAACTATCACCACAAACACAAGTACGTCCACATCAACGTCCAAAACTGAGACCAACACGGCGGATATAGTTGCCGCTGCGGGTAATACGGTTAAGGAAATAATAAGTAAAAAGGAGTAATCAATGCAGAAGGTAAAAGAAGTGTTAGCAAAAATCTGGGCAGGTATTAAGTCGTTCGTGAAGGAAGTGTTCGGAAGACCATTCATTGCGATGTTTGTTACTTCCGCCGCGATTGTAGTATGTTTTGTTTTAGGGATTGCGTTTCCTGCAAAAGTATACGTGCTTTATGCGTTCTTCATGCTGCTTTTGAGTATCGCGGCCAAAGTTCAAAACAAAATTCAACCTGCCACAACATTACCTGGATTTACACAAGTTAAAAAGTAAGTAACGGCGGACCGGGCAACAGAGTTATCTGGTCCGTATGTAAGGGCAGGCAAGCGCCGTTCCTCCCGGTGCGGCGCCCCTCCCTTAACCTAAACATACCCGCCACGCCTCTTGACCATAGCGTCTACGCGCATTTTGGGCGGGTTTTACTTCCCTGTACAGCGTGTTTCATAGCAAATACGCTCTACAGGGAAAAACATTGAAAAATCAATGCGAATTTTATGATATTTTAAAGGAGCCATTTATGGACTTAAAAGAAAAGTCAAGTAAACTTTTAGCTGATAGTATTACCGGCGTATTTGCGGCCGCGCTATCCAAAGTGTTTATTCTTCTGAAGATGGACAAGTCTGCGGAGACTGCGGTAGAAGAATATTACCAAAAGGTTGCTGATACAGGCCAGGAAGAACCAAAAGAATCTAATCCTGACAATCATCCGGACACAGAAGTAACAAGCGCAGGGGGAGAAAACAATGGGTAAACTATTTACTTGGGTATCTCAGTTCATAGTAGGAACAATACTACTTATCCCTTCAGTCACTGTATTTTCTGCCATTGCGCTTATAACATTGCTTGCCCTAGTGGCCATAACATACATATTGGGCATCTTTGGGGCGATAGCACTATCTGTTGTTGTAGCTTACCTAGTATTGCGCGGCACATTGTCCTATATATTCAGAAAAAGGAAGTAACCCTAACTCTTACCGCAGCGGTAAGAGTTATATTGAGATAGGGGAGGGCAATTTGATAAGGTACAGATTTGAAGCCGTTTTACCGAAGTGTGAATATAAAGAGCTTATGAAAAGGCGCAACTTGGTTACGCCAGCGTGTCCGGATGAAGTTAAATGTGGGTTCAACTTTGCTATATGTGAATATGATAATAATACTCATAAACCTGAGATTATGTGTCCTTACTACAGAAGACTGATAGAAAAAGAGACAATGTCCAGGGAAGAGGTTATTAAGGCAATAAAGGAATATTTGAAGCTTGCCGGTACCATGAGCAATGATAAGTTGGCAGCGCGGCTTCTTGATGGCTTATTGGATGAGTGTGCGTTTGAGGATTTTACTACCGTAGAAAAAAAGATGAAGAAGAACGAGGAAAAATGAAAATAGCCGCGTTATCATGTGTGTATAACCAAGAAAGATGGCTCAAAAACTGGTTTGAACATATTAAACCCCATGTGGATGAGTTCATTATATTAGATGACGGCTCAACAGATTCTTCGCTTAGCATTATCAAGCAATATACAAATAATATTATTGGAGTTATTAAGAAATTTTAGAAGCTATACAAAAGATAAAGTATATATATGGCATTGGAAAGAAATGTATTCACCGATTGAATATCGCATTGATGGAATTTGGGGCGGTAAACGCAATGGAGAATTCTTCCCATTAAGGCATCTGGATAAATGGAAACATGGGATACATGCCTCATGGAAGCCCCAATATTTTACTTTTGCACAAAACAAGATATTGTTGCCATATAACATGTACCATCTTAATATGGCATCCAAAGAATTAAGAATGGCAAGATATAAAAAGCTTCAGATGGTAGATCCTGCTAAGAGTTATGATTACTTGATAGATGAAATCGGAATAACACTTAACGCAGTTTCAAAAAAGATAGAAGACATGATAAAAAAGGACTTCTTATGAAAAAGATAATATTATTGATTTCTCAATGTCTTTTGAGATTAATAAGAAACAAAAAGACGATGTATGTTGTCATCAAGCGTGAAGTGATGACTAATGCTGAAATACATACCGCTATAGGTCAGATCAGGAACATTAACAATAAAATTAAGGTCCGTGTGGGAGTGAAAGAAGTTAATGACCCGTTTATCAAAAGGACAATTATAGTTGGTATATCAAACTTTTTTGTTCAGGAAAAGAATGTGTCTGCCATGAACGGGATACGCAAGCGGTATGAATACGATCCGGCTTACAAAGGAAACATTTCGTTTATTATTTCTAACGAGGCACCGCATGAAGTTGAGAGTATATACTACAATAAAGCCATAGACTTTGACCATTGGAGAGGCTTGAAATAGAAAAGAGAGTATGGGAATTGGTTTTTGTATGAAAAATCAATTAAATATTGGGAGGGACGTATTATGATGCTTCCTTCTCAGCATCCCAGATATCTATCACATAACTTCGCGTTAGGATTTCTTGCTAATGCGTTCAGGGTTGTAGGTTCGGCACTTGGCGGCGGACTACGCGGCGCGGGTGCGGCTTTTGGCGGCAAACTTCATGCAAGACAAACAGGCGCGGGCGCATTTCTTAATCGTTTAGGTAATACAACTCAAAAATGGTTCAACAAAAACGCTAATTATGTTAAATATGGCGCAATAGCGAAAAAGGGCGATAAGGTCGCTCAAGTTGTGAACGGCGTAAAATACGTTGGTTCACAGGGCGCGTTCAAGACCGCGGGTCGCACGGCACTTGCCGGTATGCAAATGACGTTTGAACCTTATATAGCTCTTAGCAACAGACTTCCAAGTATGGCGTTAAAGAAAATGGGATTTAATAAGGCAGCCAGATTTTGGGGCCATAGTCCTATAGCGAAAGGTGTGGGTACGGTTGGCACTTCAATGGCTGTTCCTGCAATAGCAAGTCGCGTAGCAACTCGTAACGACGGGCCGAAAACACCTCCAACATATTATCAAAATGTTCAATATTCCTATATAAATAAAGGTGATTTAATCATGAAAAGATTTAAAAATTCAATAAGTTTTTCAAAAAGAGACAAAAATACTGCTTTAGGCGCTCTTGCTGCAAGCAATAGCAGTGCACTTGGTGATTTAGCCAAAGCGGAGATTAAAAGGAAGATGCTGAGGCATAATCGTGAAGCCAACAGCATGAACAGTCAGTATAGAGATAAATAAAAATTAGCATAAATTCAAGGAGTATCGCAATGAAAAGGCATGAACAACATTCCGAAAACTTTAGTAGAAAAGCTGGAAGACGTCACAAAGGTGATGCCGGAAGAGCTATCGGCACTATAGCAGGCGGGACACTCAAAGGCGCGGTTAAAACCGGTGCGACAACGGGTACCGCAGCGGCATTAACAGGAGCCGGCGCGGGCGCCTTGTTAGGAACTCTTGTAGCTCCTGGCATTGGAACTGCTGTTGGTGCAGGTATTGGTGCGGCAGGCGGCGCTATCGCAGGAACGCCGGTCGGAATGAAGCTCGGTGCTATATATGGCGCATCTAAAGCGTCCACAAGAGTTGCTAAAGGTAATTATTCTGAAGGTGAAGGTCAGGAAAATTTCGCCATACAGAAAATAGGTGCCTTGGCAAAGTTAGGGCGCGGTATTGGCGGTGCAGTTGGCGGCGCGGGTAAGGTTGTAGCAGGAACCGTGTCAGGATTAAGCAAGAAGGTTGTAGCAGGAACCGTGTCAGGATTAAGCAAGATGGTAACTAAACCTTCTCAGTTCTTCTTTGGCGGAAAAGGTTCAAAAGTTACCCATAAAATTACCGGCGCAGGCGGTAAAGTGGTAAGAGAAGGTAACTACTATGGCTTGTCAAGCATAGGAAGATCTAAATATACAAACAAAAATTGGGGTATGAAAACCTTTGATAAGGTTTTAGACGCAACAAGAAACCGTACCGCGGCACGCGCTGCGGCCCACGTTGTTGACAATCGCGGCAGATATGTGGTTGGCGGACTTGGGGTTATGGCGGCAAGAAGCGCAGGTAATGATAACTACGCAGATAAAGGCAATTTTGCTCAAGGGTATATTGATACCATGAACGAAATGGGTGATGCGCGTAGAGATTGGAGAAACAAGAACAGAAAGAAAGTATATGGCCTTAACATAGGTCTACCCGCGGCAGCAGGCGGAGCAATAGGCGCAACACATACCGGAGCTATAAACGCTTTAGGGCGTTCTGGATATGCTCAAGGCATGAGAATCGGTGGAAAGAAAATAAGAAACGCAAAACAGTTTAAAAAAGTTCGGTGGAAAGAAAATAAGAAACGCAAAACAGTTTAAAAAAAGTAATGCGTATTGCTAAATCCAAGAATGCGGTAATCGGTGCAGGTATTGGCGCGGGCATTGGCGCTGCGACAGCCGCACTTACCCATTTAATGGATAAAGCTAACACTGGTTCAAAGAGTAAAGCAAGATTTCTATTAAGCTAAAATTAATCAAACCATAATATAACGGTAAAACAAACAATCAAAAGCAATCAGACATGCCACCATCAGCGATAACTCGCTGTTTCACCCTCATCTGTAATTATTAAGGGTGAGGAATAAAACACATTATATGATGTTTAATGACGTACAACGTATATTATATGTAATATAAAATAAAAAAAACGGAGAGTAAAATGAAAGGACAAAACAACACACAATTCTCAGAAGAACTCCAGAATGCAGTTCTGGACACAGCTGTTAATACAGCTAACCTTGTTTCTATCCTTGACCCGATGAAGATGCAGTTCTCGGAAGCAGAACTTGTAGCGAAAGCAACAGGAACTACTCCTGAATATGTTGATTCAGTAGCGGACTTGGTTCATGAAGCAAATGGAATTTCAAACGAAGGTATTTCTACGCCTGAACAGGTCCGTGAAGCGTTTTCTGCTGACTTGGACGTAATCTATGAAGCTAACTTCTCAAATTTGAGCGAAAGCATCGTAGCTTATGCTAAAAACTTCTCAGAAAACTTTGACGCAGAAGCAAAAGCTGCGGAAATCGGCGCAATTATTGGCTTGCTTGATGACGACAAAGTTGAATCATTAGGAGAGGAAGCTGTAGCAGATATTATATCTGAAGCTACAAATGTTCCTTCTAACGAAATTGAAGAAGCTTTGGACGCAATGACTGACGATTTTTCTGAAAACTTCGCAGAAGTTGAAGTTATAACTAAAGGCTTGAGCTTGGGCAAAAAAATAGCGGCAGCAGCTGTTGCAACTAAAAATGCAGTAGTTAAAGGCGCTAAAGCGACCGGCTCACATGTTGCACGCAACAAGAAGAAATATATTGTTGGCGGCGCGGCAACTGCGACAGGTGGTGGTGCAGTTGCAATAGCCAAGAGAAGAAAAAATTATAGCGTACTTTACACAGAAGACGGAATAGCAGTTGAGTTTAGCGAACCGGTAGAAGTTAACTTCAATGGCCCTTTCAACGGACCTATGGTGGAACCCGTTGCAGAAGCTGTTGCAGAAGGCACTAACGGTGGCGCACTCGTAGGTAACGATACAGGTGTTGCCGGTCAGGGTGGACTTGCTCCGCAGCTTACCATTCAGCATCCTGCGTCTAACGAAGGTATGCCTAAACCTGGCGACAAACCGTCAGATGCTTCACAGGCATTAGCTCAGATGGCCGTAAAGAATAACCTTGTTGCGGCACATACTGCGGCTTCGGCTGAAGGTACGATCTATGAAGATCCTAAATTCGGCGGACCTGGACAGGAAAACGAAGGTAAAGAATTATTCTCTACTTTCGATACCCTTGTAGCAGAAATAAAGTAACAAAAGAAATAATTTAAAAACACATAGAGGAGACTTAACATGGCTACAGCATTACAAAAAAAGCTTGAAATAACAGCTAAAAAACTTGAACGCGTTAAAGGTAAGTTTATGAAATCGGGCAATTTCAGCGTCCGTGACCATAACGGATTCATGCAATCCGCTAACCGTATCCTTCAGGGCGTTAGAAACATGTCGTATGGCGGATGGGATAACTTGGGCAACCCTGCTTACTCTATCGAAGCAGCGATACCTGCCGGTGTAAATATCAATTTCTCAAACGTTAACGGCAAGAACTTCTCTGCTAACGACGTAAACCATGCAGGCGACATGGACGTTGCGAACATTGCAATTGCCGGTACACTTTCTTCATGGGCACTTACGTTCATCTCGGCAGAACGTTCAATGGACGCGTTAACGAAAAACGTTACGTTCCAGGGACTTACAGCTATCAACACAGCTGGCGGATTTAACGCTGGAGATACGGCATACGATCCGAGACACTCTATCTCTCCGTTTGTAAACCTTGGCAGATCATCTGCTGAAAGAACTTTCAGCGACACTGCGGTTAACGGGGACAGCGTTTCTAGCGGAAAACCGATCCTTCAGGGATTAACAAAGATTTATACGAACTACGGAACTCCTACGCAGACATTGGTAGGTTTTACGCAGGCTGCTAACGAACAGGCATCAAGAACCAACATTGATCCTATATTCTTCGTAAAAGATATGGGCTTCACTGACGGTTTGTCTATCGACCTTAGCAACGGTTCGTTGATTTTCACTGCCGGTAAAGTTACAAATGCGTTAACGTTCCTTATCTGCATTGACAGAGGCCAGGAACAGGATGGAGCAACAACTCTTAAAGTAAAACCGCGTATAATCAATACGTTGCTTACTGCACAGAGAAACGGCTTGATCCTTGAAAATAACGTTATCGACATGGCGCAGATGAATAAAGTTTATCAGGAAAACGCAGAAGCCGGTCTTGCAATGGACTTCGGTTCTACTGCTGTTAACCAGATATTGAAACTTTACACATCGTACCTTAACTTCTCAGTTATAGATCAGCTTTGGCAGATGGTTAGAGGCTTTGTGCCTGCGGCTTTCTTGGATTTGTCTTCATATTCAATGCAGGATTTCAAGAGCTTCGCTGGAACGAAAAACGACTTGCTTAACCACTTCATGAGAAGCTTGAGCACGTTCTTCAAGAAAGCGACCAACCAGCCTATCACAGCATGGGTTGTTGATAATGACGCATACTTGATGTTGCAGTGCGACGGTGACAACTTCAAAGATAGCGAAATGGGTAGAGCGATTGCTGACGGTTTCGTTGGAACCTACGGTAATGTTCCTGTAATTCTTTCAAGATACCTTGACGGAAAAGCCGGCACATTGCAGTCTGGCGCAACGGGCCTTGTAATCGGCGTATTCAAATCGCTTTCAGGCGAAGCTGCACCTGTTGTATTCGGTGACTATTTGCCTCCGTTCTCAGTTCAGCCTACGTTGAACGTGAACAACCCGCAGCTTATGGCTTCTGCGTTGTACAGCATGACAGCTACCGGCTCGGTTGCTCCTGAATGGGCAATAGTTGGCGTTTTGAAATCCTATTAATCTGACGCGGGCGACAAGTCCGACGACGAAGAAATAGATTTAATACGTTTAAATAACATTCCTAACCCCTTACTCATTTTTCCTCCTTATGAGTGAGGGGTTGGAATGCTTGACAAATGTTTTGATTTATTGTATAATTCTTTTATGGAAAAATTTGATTGGGATCACTATTTGGATGCAAATCAGCTTCGGAATTCATATTCTAAAACTGTATATGTTTTTAATCCAGAAGAGTTTGAAAATATAATGTCAAAACTCAACACAGCAGATTTAAAGGTTATGTTAAAACAAATTCAGTCGGAGATTATGAATAGAACTATAAAGGGAAAGAAATAAATGCCTATGAACATACAAAATGCATGGCTGGTGAACCCGTCACGTCCAGAGCCAGAACCTGACTATTATGGGAACGCTAAGAGAACATTAAAGAAAATGACGATGCAGGAACTTAAACAGCTAATCAAGGATGCCCAAACAGTAATAATGGATAGGACGATAGAAAGATTTCAAGAGTTTGATAAGTCGAAAGATTTAATGATAAAGGAAATAGTCAGAGAAATTAAGGCGAAAATGCTCGACAATGCTATAAAAGGAACGTGATATGTGGTTTTGGAAAAGAAAAAATCGGGGATAGACAAGGTTAAGGAAGAATATGAGGCTGTATATCGTTTTAAAATTCAAGAGTTTAGATGGAAACAATGGCAAAATGAAAATGTAAGAGACATGCAGGAATTTCGTTCTTTTAGCTCTATAAATTTACAAGATTTTTCATCAGACGAGAAGGGCATCAGTATATCTAACTTGATCCAAATAAAAAGAGACGCACAAAGTGTAATATTAAATAGGACGATAAATAATGATAGAGATTAACGACAAATTCAAACAGGCATACGACTTAATATCCCAGACCGGAGACTGTGTTTTCGTCACAGGTAAAGCCGGCACCGGTAAAACCACCTTCTTAAAATATTACATGGAGAATACGCACAAAAAAACCGTTGTTTTGGCGCCCACAGGCATTGCCGCATTGAACGCAAGAGGTTCTACCATACATGCCTTCTTTCATTTTAAAACCGACGTTACTCTCGCTAAGGTAAAAGCTAAGCGTTCTTACGATGAGTCATTGTATAATAAGGTTGAAACGATAATTATTGACGAAGTCTCAATGTTGCGTTGCGACTTATTAGATTGTGTTGATAAGTTTTTGCGGTCCGCCAGAGGAAGGACAAGAGAGCCGTTCGGCGGAGTTCAGATGGTATTTATCGGTGATTTACAGCAGTTGCCGCCGGTTGTCAAAAAAGAAGAAGAACATATATTCAATACGGTCTACGAAACGCCATATTTTGTAAGTGCAAAATCTTTAAAGAACGGCGTCCTACACACAGTAGAGCTCGACGTCATATACAGACAGCAAGACCCAAAGTTTATATCCCTACTAAGCTCTGTTAGGAGCGGATGTGTCGGTAAGGACGAGTTGGCTATACTAAATAGTAAGGTAACCACATCGTTAGGCGAAGATCCTATGTCTGTATATCTTACTACGACAAATAAAAAGGCCATGCAGATTAACCATCAGTTTCTGTCAAGAATAGACGAAGAGAGTTCTGTGTTTTTCGCGGAGACCGAGAATATAGACGTGAACTCCAAGATTTTTCCCGCGGAGATGGAACTTGAACTTAAAAAAGGCGCACAGGTCATGTTGCTTAACAATGACTTCCAAAACAGATGGGTCAATGGAAGCATAGGCATAATTGAAGAGATTAGGGAAAACATGGAGTCCGATAAGGTTGAAATATGGGTAAAGTTTTCTTCCGGTAAAACTCAGAAGGTTGATCCGTATAAGTGGGAACTTTTTGATTATTCATGGAACCCTACACTCCAGCAGATTGAAACCAAGAGCGCAGGATTTTTTAAACAGTATCCTCTTAAACTTGCCTGGGCGGTAACAATACACAAAAGCCAAGGTAAAACCTTTGACAATGTTGTAATAGATATGGGATTCGGATCTTTCGCTCCAGGACAACTGTATGTTGCATTAAGCCGCTGCACCTCTTTTGACGGTGTTTCTTTGTCAAGACCAATAACAAAGAGGGATATAATGACAGCCAAGATTGAGATGCCGCCAAGTCAAGGGGTATTGATATGATGGAAAGATATTTGCTCCATATTATGGAACGCAGCCCAATTTCAGTTATGGAAAATGTTCACAAACTTTTTTCGGGCAAGGGAAGCGGGAGGTCTGGAGGATATGGTAATGGCAGAGGTTTTGGCACTGGCGATGGTATTAAGCCTGTCAGCCAAGTCTCTTTTATTAAAACCGTTTTTACCGTTAACGCAAGGCCAGATCCAGATTCCGGAGTACAAAAATTTTGTTTTGATATTAGAGAAATCCAAAGAGAAATTATGGATAAGACTATCAGGGGATGACTATGAAATATTTTCGCAATTGGCTAATAAAACGAAAGATCAAAATGTTGGTAGACGCAGAATATCAGCGCCTAGTTGCCAAATATAGATATGATAGGCCAATGGCGGCAGAGAGCAGAACTAGAGTCGCGGCTAATGGCATGCTGGAAATATATCTTGTCTTTAATGATTTCCAACCAATAATTACTGGCCCGCTTGATGATAGTATTAAAAATGATTTAAGGCGGCAAGCGGAAAGCAATGTATTAAATACGGTAATATCAGGAGGCAGCAATGGAAAATAAGACTGGAACAAAGGAATGGAGTGACATAAGCTTTAACTGTATTTCCGGCTGCTCCCATGACTGCCGCTATTGTTACGCTAAAGCCATGGCAAACCGCTTTAAACAGCGTAAAGGCGACTGGAAGGATGAAGTTAAGGTTAACAATATTGGTAAGGCTACAAGGAAGTATAACGGGGTTGTGATGTTCCCAACCTCTCATGACATAACTGAAGGTAACCACCGGCACTGCTTGGGAACTTTAATAACCTTGCTGCATAGCGGTAATAATGTTCTTGTTGTAAGCAAGATGTCGGCGTTTGTCGCGAATAAGATTGTTGAGCTCCCCAAAGAGTTCCTATTAAATTATAAGGACCAGCTTGAATTTAGGATAACAGTATCATCAACCATGAAAGCTATCGGGAAATACTTTGAGCCTGGTGCTCCATATAGCGTTGATAGATTGTCAGCATTAGGTAAGCTTCAAAAATGTGGATTTAAGACAAGCCTGAGTATGGAGCCAATGCTTATTCATCCGGATGATACTATAGAATGGTTAAACAGGCTTGATCTTTGCAATAAACTTGATTCGATATGGTTAGGATGCATGAATTGGTATAAGCTTGATCCCAATATACATGAAGAGAAGTTAGTGCTTGACCTATATAAACCTGAGAATCTAAAGGCTATATATGACAAATACAAAATAGATCCGAGGGTAAGATTTAAGCACAGCTTTCTTAAAAAAGCGGGGTTGAAATGAGATATTTCAGAGCGAAACGATTAAACGGTACAGATTGGGTATACGGGGCTTATTGGGAGCATCTACCATATACGCCTTCTCCAATTGGTGAAGATCCTCTAAGGTTAGAACGTGATAGAAAACATTTTATTATCCAAGACGGGTTTAGCGATTGGAATATGCCCAGGGATATACAAGCAATAGATGTTGACCCCAAAACAGTCGGGCAGTATACCGGGATAAAGGATACCAAAAATAATAGAATTTATGAGGGGGACATAATTGAAGGGATGCGTGATTATGGCCCTGGCGGATTTCAGAAGGAAATGGGTTTGGTCGCGTGGGATGATAAGGACGGTTACCGATGGAGTTATTGGGATTTGGATACAATTGTTGTAATCGGGAATATATATGACCAAAAGGACACATTAAACCGCGTAATAAGCGGGAAATAGGAGGTATGTATGGGGGTAATGGAAGGTATCGTTTTGTGCGTTGTGATTATTTGTTGTGCAGCAGTTTTTATATTAAAGTTTTAAAGGAGACAGTAAATGAATCAGAATCTAACTGAAGTGGTGGCAATTTTGGACATGAGCGGATCAATGTGTAACTTGACTAACGACACAATTGGAGGGTATAACAAGTTCATTGAAGAGCAGAAGAAAATCGCCGGCGATGTAAATCTTACCACAGTATTCTTTGATAATGAGTACATCAAAAAGCACGATAGAACGAACCTTAAAGACGTAAAAGACATCAGCACGGCAGATTACATGCCGCGCGGCTGCACCGCATTGTATGATGCTATAGGCAAAACAATGACTGAACTTGGTGCTAAGCTTGCAAATGCGCCTGAAAAGGATAGGCCCTCAAAGGTATTGTTTTTGATAATTACAGACGGTGAAGAGAATGCGAGCAAGGAATACGGCAAAGATAGAATTAAAACCATGATAGAAGAGCAAAAAAGTAAATATAGCTGGGAATTCATTTTCATGGGCGCCAACATTGATGCGATGGCTGCCGGCTCATCTCTTGGCATACTAAACAATGTACAGTATACGGCTAACGCTCGCGGTGTATTTGATAGTTATGCAGCGATGAGCACTGTAACCGCATCTTATAGGGCAACAGGGAGCGTTGGGCAGGTACCAGCAGACATAACCAATAAGGAAGTTAAGGGATTTTGTTGAAAAGCAGTTAAAGGCTCAAAATGCGAAGGAATCTTTTCAGGGAGAGGCATATTGCAGTGCCATTTTAGAGATTGTTGATATTGTTGAAAAGTATGAGTCGCAGGGTTATTCAAATTTGTTTTCAGCGATTGTGACAGGCGCTGTCAATAACTTTATTCACTCTTTGAATCCTAATACTCAAGAACATTATAAAAATTTATCCTATACTGCATTAAAACACTTAAAAAGTGGGAGGGAAAACTAATGAAATGCGAATGCGGCATGGAGTTTGGTAAGAAATATCTTCCAAAAGATAAGCCTGACTTCAAAAAAGATAGTACATATATCGGAGGGGATGCGCTTGCTGACAAAGAAAGAGAATGGGAAAGAGAAAACGCTGTAGGTATAACTATGCTCAAACACCCGCGGGGTGCAAGAGATAAGGATGGCAAGACCATGTATGTATGCCAGTTTTGTTATATGAAAATTGTGGAGGAAAAATAAATGGAACTCAAAGTAAGGGCTTGGGACGATGTTGCAAAAAAGATGACATTAGGGGCTGTTGAAAAGTTTGATGATATGCTCGGATTTAGATTCCATCATTTTGAAACCGAGAAGCCGGTATTTATGTTATGTACAGGCATCAAGGACATCAATAGTAAGGACATATACGCTGGTGATATAGTAAAAGGCGTGGGCAGGCACCAAGGACAAAGTGAAGTGTTTTTTGATGCGGGCGTATGGCAGCCATTCTCTTTCTTGTCGGATTACAGCGGACAGGAGTTTGAGATAGTAGGAAATATTTTTGAGAATCCGGAAATGAAGTGCGTTGCCTGCAAAGAACCTTGCGAATGTCAGCATCCTGAGACACCATGCAAAGAATAATTAAGTTTCGCGCATGGAATTATGAGAGCAACAAATGGGAATCCCCGGACACTTGCGGCACGGGGACGTTGCCCGAAAGGATTGCTAATTTTTGGGAAAAAGCTATACGCAATCAGTGGCAATTATCCCAATTTACCGGATTATTGGATTGTGAAGGTAACGAGATAAGGAATTGATAAAAAAAACGAATACCCTCATAACGGTGATGGGGGCGCATCCTGCAAATGTGATATTTTGCAAAGAACAGTCAGCGTAAAGTATTATCCACCGCATGGAAGTATAACAGAAGAAGAGTTAAACAAAATTGCGTGTCATGAAGCATTGCATATCCTTCTTATGCCGCTCGGACAAGACATTACAATACAACATGAAATTATCAATGTCCTATTGAACTTATTTCGTCAAGATAAAAATCCGGAGGCCTAATGCATAACGAAGTGGACAAGTCTCAAGATATATCTATGGTTATAGGGAACGAAGAATTGCCTGACAAGTTTTATCTGAACCGCGCCGAGTGCCGTAAACTGTCTAAAGAGCAGCGGAAAAAATTGGTTGAACAAAGAAAACCCAGGAGGTTTTTATAATGAAAAATGAAATACCGCTGATAGCTCCGGGGACAGTTCCAGCCATTGCGATTGCAGGACCGCCTACAATACCTAAGCCTGCGCCAATTTTGGCACCAGCAGCAGCACCGGCTATTATGCCCGTAGAAGTTCCGATAGCTTCATTGCCACGCTTTTCAACTTTCTTTTTCATTTTACCTCCCGGTTTATTTTTAGTAACCACGTTTTTTAGCTCTTTTGTTTACGTCCAACAATGAGTACATTGTCCAAGCAATCACAACAACTATACCTATTCCAGATGTGCAGCTACAATAAGCCAGATGGTTGAGGTTATTGCAAATAGGATACCCCTTCCAATATCGCCGATAAATATGTGTCCTACTCCCGCATAGAAATCTGGAAATTCTTTTACCCATTTTTTTATTTCATCTGCTAAATAGGCTTGTAACAACAAACGCAAAGCATCTGATTTACGATTTTTCTGGAAGCCTGTAGCTTCATCTATTAAGGCAATAATACCGACTTTTGCAACAGCCCTTAATATCGCTTCTGCCTGATCGGCTAAATACATTTGCCTCATTTGCAACTTCTTATCCTTTCTTGCTTGTATAAATAAATCTGCTATATCTACTAAAACAGTAGCATCGTAACCATAAGTTTTAGTATTGCTCCCACCTGCACCTGCCCGGCTGAATTCAAGCCTATTTTCTATCTTTTTTTTGAGAATTTCAGACGACAAAGCACTTATATCTTTCCGGCGTAAAAAAGATGCTAAAGCATCCCCAGATCTAGCCTTAAAGCCTAATGCTGATTGTAAACCTCTACCTGAAATAACCCGCTCTCCGCCTTCTAAAACATAGCAATCGAGTTCAATACCACCTATTGGCAATTTGCCAGGATATAAAGCTTTAGGCAATTTTTCTGTCATTTTACTCTCCTTTTATGGCCTGATGCCTTTTCTATGCGAAAACAGCTCTTTTTAATAACATATCAAAAGCGTTAATATTGTTTCTGTTGTTATATTTAAAGCAAAACTCGTTTATATATTGATTAAGATACTTCTTACTCAATTTGTGGTATTGCCCTATAATCCCGCGTTTAAGCAAAGCCCAGAAGCCCTCTATAGTATTTGTATGGATATCACCATTTACATACTGTCTTTGACTGTGGTTGATGATTTTATGCTCTATAATCTTGGAGATCGGTGAATAACCTCTGTAATCGTCAGTCATTAAAACGGTATTATCTAAATCTATGTTGCGCCTGATAATCCTTTGCATATTTTCAGATTTAAGCTTTTCCTTATCTTGCTTATGAGCTATTACCTTGCCGTCTCTTTCGACCATACCTACTACAGGTATTTTGTCTGTTCCTCTGCCTCTTTTGCGCTCTTTGCCGTCGCCTTTACGGGGTTTGCCACCTATGTAGGTTTCGTCCATCTCTACTATACCCCGCAATAAATCGCCGTATTCAGTCATAGCCTTTCGTATTTGCATCTGCATACGCCAAGCAGTATTTTTATTAACTTCTAAATCTCTTGCTAATTGCCGGCTTGAAACGCCTTTCTTTGCATTAAGTATCAAAGAAATAGCCAAAAACCATTTTTGTAAATCGATATGCGTATGGATGAAGAAAATAAAATAATAGACGAGCCATTAAAATGAAAAATATTAAATTCAGAGCTTTCATCAAAAGACTAAATATCACGGTTCCGGTTATAAGTATAGATTTCGGATGTGGATATATAACTTGGGATGATGGACAGTTTGATAGGTGCGACCCGCCTAACAAAGAATATGAGATAGAGGGATTTGAAGATATTCAGCTTCAACAATATATTGAAACTAGGTACTACGGATGGGCTGGGGCTAAGGAAGAGTTCTGGGAAGACGTTGCAATCGAAGTTGCTGAGGTTGACAAGTAAATCATATTATTGTATCATGTAGAAAAGAATCGGGAGGTAATATGAAAGTTTATAAGATTGAACTTATGATAGTTGACCACGACGGCATGGACCCAGATGAAATTAAAGGTGTTATAGAGAATCAAAGGTATCCTAATCATTGCATAAATCCGAGGGTAATAAATACGGATGTTAGGGATATTGGGGAATGGCACGACAAGCATCCGTTGAACTTAAGAAGTAAATATGAAGATGAGTTTAAAAAGATATTCCATAAGGACTCTGTTTAAAAACATGCAAATAAATTCAGGAGGTTTAATGTGTCAATTGAAACAAAACTATATCACGCTGATTGTCGTGATATCTTCCCAACCATTGCAGACAACAGCATAGATCTTGTTGTTTGCGACCTGCCATACGAAGCGACAAAATGTAAATGGGACATTATCATCCCATTTGAAGACATTTGGCCCGCGATGAACAGAATTTGTAAACCAACCACTCCTATTATTCTATTCGGAAAAGAGCCCTTCTCGTCGCATGCACGACTTTCAAATCTAAAAGATTACCGTTATGATTTAGTCTGGGAAAAGACTGCTGCCGGTGGTTTTTTTAATGCTAAGAAACAGCCTATGATTGCCCATGAAAACTTAATGGTTTTTTATAAGAAGCCGGGCATATACAATCCACAGAAGACCACTGGGCATAAGCCTGTTAATTCTTATACCAAGAAAGCTGTTATATCTAATAAGACAGAGATATACGGTAAGGTTAAACGAGACTTTAAAGGAGGAGGATCTACTGAGAGATATCCGCGTAGCGTGTTGAAGTTTAAGAGCGATAAGCAGACATGTAAGTTGCATGTTACACAAAAGCCGCTTGCCCTATGTGAATGGCTCGTTAAGACCTACTCTAACCCAGGTGCATTGGTTCTTGATTTTGCCATGGGAAGCGGAACAACTGGTGTAGCCTGCCTCAAGGCTGGAAGAAGTTTTATAGGAGTAGATGATGACATTAAATCTTACGAAACTGCATGGAATAGGATAGCACAAATAAAACTTTCGGAGGGACTATGAAATCAATAGAGAAAATGTTCAGCTCATTCAAGAATTTATTGGGTTCTAACAGATTATGCCCTTACTTCTAGGACCAGTTCTAGGTACTGCCCATTTTTTACTATTTGCGCAGCGTGCGCACAAAAGCAACGTAAGGCAAAAAAACAAGCGGGGACAATATGAAATTTAGATTCCTGATTGATTATGTAGTCAAAGGCAGCACCAAAGGGGAGTTTGATGTGTCCTTTCAAAAAGGCAGTGAAATTGAATTGGTAGCATGTTACTCTTATATGGGCGAAAGTTATGGTGTTGTAGGGGTAGCAATGTCGGAAGAAGAGCTTGAGATAGTAGAATTTGACTATACGATGTCTCTTGCTAATAGTAGTGTTAGCGGAATAGACATTGATAAGAAGCACAAGCTTGTTAACATTCCAATTGAGGCGCTGAATTTTGCGGCTAAAAGGATCTAGCTGTGGCTAAAACATACAGAGTATTTCCGGCTAAGTCTGATCCATCATTTTTTGCACTTAAAGTCGAAGATTACTCTGCGCTTGGATTTTTATTTCATCAAGCGTTTACTACATCTGACGGACAGTGGCATGTAACCCAGGCTGAAGATAAACGGTTCTTCAAGTTCAGTATCGCATTCTATGATTACATAAAGCAACTCATGTCTGATGCTGGTTTTGAGCTTGAAGGACCCGAACTACAATTTCATACATGTGAAGGGCTATTTGATATTTCAGATCAAGGCGATCTGCGTGATGACCAGTATGAAGTTGTAAAGAAAATATACCAAACAAACCGTGGGACCATAAACATTGGGGTAAGCTGGGGCAAGAGCTTCACTATGGTCTATTTGGCACAGCGGTATATTGGGAAAGGGAACCTGCTCATATCTGTAAACTCTGACAATGTCGCAAAGCAACTTAAATTAGATTGCGAAGAAGCCGGTGTAGATATGTCGCGCATTAGGATATTTAACGCTATAGGTTTTGCTCAATCCGCTGCGATTAACGCGCCCGCGCACCAAAAATGGCTTGCAGATGTAGATTCGGTGCTGGTAGATGAATGTGATAGCCTTACAGACTCTTTAGAGCGCGTTTTAACGCTATGCTGCAATAAGAAGGTGGCATTTGGGTTTAGTGCCAATATTGACCGCTGGAAAGGCACAGATTTGACTTCAATAGACTGTATTCCAAATATCAATAGCGAAGTGTTTAAAATCATAGAGCACTTTGGATTTTCCCTTCATTATGAGCAAACGAAAAAGCCCGTAGCTTTATATGTTATTCCTACCGGCATGAAAAAAGAGATAATACCTAAGTGGGTAGACAGGCTGCCGCGGGACCGTAAATTCTTCATGGAAAAGATGTTTTCTACTAAAACAGTCTTTGAGTCTGACGCCTTCTATAAAGGGCTGACAGACTATGTCTTGCCTAACGTTCAAAGTACATTATACATCCCAATACGCTATATCAAGCATGGAGAACAGATATTTGATTGGTTCCGGAAAAACCGGACAGACCTGAAGGTCGTTTTATGGGATGCGAAGAAAGGAATCCGTTATACTGAGCGCCCTACAAAGAAATATAAGCTTGAGGAACTGAAGCAGATAGTTAATGTGGATAAAGAATTAGATGTTCTTGTAGCGTCATCAGTGTCTTACCGCGGGTTAAATCTTGTTGAATTATCAGATATTGTTTGTGTTATAGGAAGCATGTTCGGAAGCTCTATACAGCAGGTCGGCCGCGTATGCCGGTACGAAACGCCGGCGATTTGGACTTTTGAGCCTACTAATCCGAGTGATGTGCCTATTTACAATAAAGACCATAATACGCGTATGCATAAGTGGAACATAGCATTTAAGATAGATAGGCGCCCTTTGCCTGGATGCACGGCAAGTCGGATTGAGGAAATATGGTGATATTCTATTATAAAATCTTGGCTTTCTTCAAGGTATCCGCACATGTATTGCATATTCAAGCGGAGGCTTTGTTTTCACTTCAGTAGTGAAAATGATGCCAGGATTGCTTTTGAACATTCCACAAAAATCATTGAAAAACAAATGAATATTGGATATAAGCATGTCCCTAAACGCGTTTATAAGTGCCCTTGCGGATACTGGCATCTTACACACCTTGAAAACTTTAAACCACCTACCAAATTGAATGCTGTTAAGAAAACGGGGTTCTTCGATTAATATTTGAGTATTCTGAATAGTTTTTGTATGAAAAATCAATGGAAAAGCCGTGACTTCATGTCATTGGCTTTTTTCCTTTTAGGAGAATCCCATGTCAAAACAAAAACCTGACTTGACACTTAGGCTTGTCAGCTTTTCCCTGGGCGGGGCAAAGAAAAATTCCGATGTGAGAATGGATAAACAGTCTTTCTTGGATAATGTTATTAATAATCCAGAATTTCAGTTTAGATTAGAAAACGGGCATGTACTCGGCATTTACAGTCACGCGGGCCGCAAAGAAGCCGACAGAGCCGGTTTAGAAAAAGAGATACCTTACATAGACGATATAGCTAAATCTCCAGATCTTGCCAATGTGGCGAGAACATGCTATGTAGCCGAAGATACGTCTGGGGCGTCAGCTTATGCCGGAATAGACCTATTAGATACGCCCGCGGCCGAAAGATTCAAGGCGCTAGCGAAAGCTAATATATGGCAAGGGATAAGCATGAGCACGAAGTCTGACTATAACCCTACAACAAAAACTTATTATATCAATAAACTTTTGGGTATAGACTTTACGTTAAACCCTTATTTCGTAGGCTCAGGCATAGTCGCGGTTAACCGGAACTTCTCAGCCATTGACGAGAATGTTGGTTTCAAAGACCAATATGTTAACTTTTCTTCAAATGTAGAGATTGTCACACCTGAAACAGTATCAGAAACATTAAATGCCGCAGCAGTGGAAGAGTCAAATGAAGGAGAAAGCGTCAATTATGATTTTAGGGGATACCTGAGAGAATTCAAACGCCCGTTATTCCAGACATTAAATATCAGAGTGCGTGAGACAATGCGCTATCTGCGCGGCATGAGTGATAAAGAAATTGCAATACAGAGAGAACCTATTAAGAACTATCTTAACGATATTATATATAACTGGATAAGCTTGGCCCTTAAAAATCCTGGCAGAATAAACATAAATGTCGGTTTGAGGCTCAACTTGTTTCTGAAAGATACCGCAGTAATCCAGCGCTTCAATACCCGTATTAACATACTTAAAAACGTATACATATCTATGGGCTATTTGTCTAAACAGTACCAAGATGTTCTTAAACTTATCATGAACGACCTATTCCGCGCATTCTGGACACCTATTATGCAGACCGCCAAGAAAGATATAACGCTATTATATCCTCAGACGGACGAGCAGGAAGAATCTAAGGCGCAGGGCAGAATAGCTACTGCACTTCAGGCAATAAAAGAAAAGGTTGGCAATACTACAGAAAAAACGGAGAAATAATATGGGATGCGAACAGTGCAGTATTGATTGGGCATACGTTCCTCAAAGTCTCATAACTCTGGATGAACTGCATGATACTATCAAACGCAGAAACATGCCTTTTTCAACGTCGTTGTATTCTCTTTTAGGTAATAGTGAACTTGAAGGGAAACAAACATTTGCAGATATTGTCCTTGAAGCTAAAAATGAGTTTGAAACATATAATCCTCGTGTTGTTCGTTATCTTATTGACATAAATGGAATAGATTATACATTCAAAGACAACTTCAAGGATTATGTAAACAATAAAATACCAGAATCAGATATCCGCATTAAGCCGCGCACCATCATAACTTGCAGCATGAACACCACGCTGTTCCCAACAAACCAAACATGGACGAACTATAGGTACGACTATGTCTCCGGACGTTTCTACTCAATTATGGCTGGCAGCAACTTGGTTAAGGCTTATATTGATTATCCGTTCCATGTAGCTATAAGTCAAGATGGTAACTATGATGCCAGAAGTGGAATTTACTTGATTGCAGACCGCGATCAGATTGTGAATGTCTGCGCATTGCGTGTCATAGAAAGATGCCGCGACTTTAGCCAGCTTATACAGATGCCGGGCTTTACCGCAGTTACAAACTACGATACTATTATCGCAAGATTAGAACAGGCAGTTCTTGAAGATAGGCAGCGCTCAAGTATGATGTATGAAAAATGGAATCTACAATGATAGAATTCTTGAAGGCTTTATTCAGTAGTATATTTGGGAATAAGTCCCAATCAGCAACAACTGTAACAATTCCATTGGAACCGAAGTTAAACATTCCTAAAGAGGAGAATAAGAATATGGCACTACCAGAAGGCATAAAAGATTTGGTAACAAAACAAGAGTTGCTTGCAGTGGGAGATGTACCTGCGCCGGAACATGAAGCGAATTTTGAAGAATATCATACAAAAATCAATATCTTTCGCAATAAAACTGGTATCCCGATGGAACCAAGTTCTTATTACCGCTCAAGAGAAAGACAGATTCGTATATATAAAGATTTAGCTGCCAGAAAACTCCATCCATATCCGGACGGTGTTTTTGATGAAAGCAAGATAGCTTGGGGTAGCGTCCATCTGTTAGCATTAGCAGGGGATTACGGTGGAAAGCAAGCTAATGTGATTGCCTTAAAAAACTGGATATTGGTACCCGAAAATCAGGCGTGGTGCAAAGAAAATGGATACTACTTTGAAGATCCAGCAGTGACAGTAGATGATGCTATAGCAAAAGGACAGAATCCATGGATACATGCACAAATTCGTCCACCAAAATCTGGTAATGTAGTATTTAAGCCATAAAATATAGAGAGGAAAGGTATGATTAAACCTTCGCAAACAGGTAAGGTTGTTGGAGCGATAAACCGTAGACTCGGAAACATAAGTCTTTTAAAAAGCGTAAAGTACAATAAAGCTCCCTCAACAAAGATAAATGCCGACATCCGCAAGCTAATGAACAGAAAACAAGATTTGCAAGATGCAAAAAATATGTTGGTAGATAGAAATGCATTGCAAACATTAGGCGGTACAAAAATATTAAGAAGATTTGCAAAGATTAAAGGAATAGGGAGATAATATAAATGTTTAGACTACCGTCTTCTATAATATCTTCTACTGGAAGAATAGGGCAAAGAGCTCCGAAGGTTATTAAGACTGTAGTTAAAGAAGGCCCTGGGATAACCACGCGCAAAGGCGTTGGATCTGGGTTTATGAAAGTTACGAAACCTTCTCAATCCCCAGTTCTTAATGTTCAGGCAGTTGCCGGAAGAGTAGCTAAAGCCGATTCGTCGTTACAGGGCGCAACACTTCCCGGCGTATCATCTATACAGGGACAAGTAAGAAAGAATGATAGGGTTTATGATAGGCTGTTAAGAAGAAGACAAATTGTAGATAAAGTGAGGTAAGTTATGACTGTGCCAGATACGAAGTTTTTCAATTATGACTTCGCCAAAAGTGCTTCTCCTTACGAGAATTATGTTCAGTTCTCATTGTTAAATAAAAATATGTACAAGAATTTTCTTAAGATGCATGGTACGCCTGCGCGTGTGCTATGTATTAAAAGAGAAGTTTTTCCGGCTGAGCCTCAAGGTAAATCATGGAGTTTTGTTGATAAATATATTCAGGCTTATGGCAGAGCGCCGTTTGCGGCCGATATGAATCTACCAAAGGCATACAAGGCTTTTGATACATTTATCGGTCTTCAAAAAGAATCGTTTACGAAGAAAAACGAGAAGTGGACAGAAAATCTCTTGGTAACTGTCGCATGGGAACCCGACTTCAAATACGGTCAGAGCGATAGAATTATTTTCAAGTTTAACAATTACATATTCATGTTTGAAATTGCAGATATACCGCGCAGCTATAATGATATTCTTTGGGAAATCACGTTGAAATACTGTAAAAAAAACTCTATAGTAGACGAGATGCAAATACCTCAAGATGTTCCACCAACGACGGAACAGGAGAACGAACTATGGTAAAATTAAATGATGAAAATACATTTATTAAAGGTGCTTGGGATGATGCATACCAGAACATAATGACTGGCGGCACAAGACCTCTGAGAACACCTCCCCTATGGCCGAAAAGAAATAAATACATGAAGTTGTTCTGGGAAGCGTATAGAGATATCATAAGCAGACTGTGGGCTGGAGAAAAACCTCAAGACATTTATTGGGATTGGTGGCACGCTGTTCCTAATGATTTCCCGGAGCCAACAACATCCAGCAGCGGAAATTGTGACTTTCAGGTGATAACACTATAATGGCTAATGAAACTTGTAAATTTCTTGTGAAATTTTCAGATTACGAGAAACCTTCTTTAGTAGAGAAAGTTGCACGAACAGCCGCCAAGGTTCCGAGTAAATTATGGAGACTAATAGACGAGGAGCGTGAGCGTTTGATTGCGCAGCGCGGAAGTAACTTTTCCGTAGAGACAACAGCATTACAGACTCTAAAAAAAACAAACAAGCTAAAACTAGGCGAAACAGTCATGGATGCCTATGATAAAGTAAGCACCGCCAAAGACATAAAAGATAAAGTAGAGAACATATCTGATAAGGTTAGCAACTTCGCTTTTACATCATATCGTCATGTGTCCGGACAAACAGGGGTGAAAAGTTTTGAGGTTGATTCAAGATATCCGGAACGTATTGGTGTAAGATTTAAGAGACAGAGGAATAAACAACCTTACTATTACTCATACCAAAAGGCCGGCAAGAAAAAAGTTGAAGAGATGAAAAAGCTTGCTGACCGCGGACAAGGACTGAATAGTTTTATATTTCATAAGGCATACTACGATTATGATGGCCCACGCCGCTCAACATGGACAAAAAAACAAGATATAAATAAACTTACCGTCATAGAACGGCTAAGAAAACTATTGAGGTTATCATGATAAGAAAAATGCCATCTGGTAAATACCGTGTTGTTTCAGAAAAGACTGGACGCAATTTGGGAGAGAGCAATACAAAAAAGGGCGCCCTCAAACGCTTGCGCGAAGTTGAATATTTTAAGAGGGCAAAGGGGAAATAGTATGATAAAAGACATTAAAAACAGATTAACCGCACTTCAGTTCATGCTAAAACAAGCGCACTGGCAGTTTACCGAGATAGGCATCCATACAATAATTGACAGGCTTGTTGACCCTATAGATGAGTTTACAGATAGAATGGTTGAGATCTATATCGGAGAAACCGATGATATTGGCATAGGTCAAGCTCAGGACGCTTTGTTAAGCGCCGGCGGAATAGTACCTAATAAAATAAACTTTGAAACTTCAGATGTTGCCATCGCAACTATCGGAAAATTCTATAAAGATTTAGCCGGTGTTATAGAAGATGAATGTAAGCCGGAGGCAGGGCATAAGCAAGGACTGAATAATGTTTTAGCTGATATTAGCGAATATTGCTATCAGTCAATGTATTTGTTACGCGGTATAACCCGTAGCAGTGCTGTAACTTCTGCATTATACAAGGCCAAGGAGCCCGTAGATTTCTCTAAGAAAGAATCTCAGGCCACAGCAAACATGTCTGATCTTAAAAAAAATATTGCAAGAGTAGTGCCACGTCGTTTTGAAAAGAACTCAGAGAAAAAACAGTTTAGTAGTATACAGAGACGCGAAGAAATAATTTAATAGGTGGTAACCATGTTCTATTTGCCATTAACTGATATTGTTCTTAAACATGAATTTGGGAGCATAGCCTTCAGGCGTAACGATGACAGAACTGAGCCGCGCAGAACATTTTGTACTACCAATAGAATGTTAACTGTAGAATATGGACCAACCAATACTCTTGAGCAGGTTCAAGACCTCATTATAATTAAGCAAGACTACATTGGAGATACTGGCACTCCCAGGGTACAGCTTACAGATTTAATATACGACGTTATTGGTGAAGGGCAGTTTAGACTTTATAATAGCATAAAAATGAACGGATTTGAGATAGCAATGACCAATGAAGTTATAGGATGCACCATCGCACAATATAACTTATCAGACGAAGATTTGTATGATGAAAATAATCAAGTAAAACCTACTATAGTAAAAGAAGGCAAAACTATTACTATTTGCATACCAAAGGACCCGACATATAAAGGCAACTATATGCAGTTGTTAAATAAAGACGGTTGGTTTTATGTTGTAGCATTTGATAATGATGCTTCATACGGAACTTTTATTACACTTCCGACAATGAAAGCAAATAAAATAAGTTTGACCTCTTTAACGAAGCCAGTTTTAAGAAAAGAAAACTTGGTGTTAGAGGCTGCTGACTATGTTGTTGCGCTTGTCAATACACTCCAAGAATTATATCCGGAAGTTCAACTGTACACAGATAACTCAAAAAGAGACGACTCGCAGTATCAACAGTTTTTAAAATATATGGCGTTTCCGGAAGGACAGTCTGATCCGTTGGTAAGATCTATTTATCGTCCAAATCCAATATATGGTTCCTATCAGACAACAACTATGGATTTGCAGTTTGAATACATGAATAATGACCTGCCCTTATTTCTTAAACGTAGATATCAAGCATATAACAATCATTTCATAACCAATGTCACAAAAGCGTATATACGTTTGCCGTTTAAGGACAATTATGAGCTGTGGCACTATATGAGCCAGGGGCCGAACGGCAGCCGGCAGGGAGACCCGCGGGAATGGCAGGATAAAGGCTACTTATTCAGCGTTGTCTGGGATAGAACAATGATTAACCCTAACGCGCAGCCAATACAAAAGAACCCGCAGGTAGACCCAACTGATACTACCGCGCTAAGTTTTATCATTAATTGCCGTCTTGTAGTAACAACGATAGAAGCAAAACAATATTATCCAAAAGTTCTTGAAAAAATATTAAGGCACTATGTTGTAGATAAAGGGCCTGAATTAAATAAAGTTTATGAAAAATCATTTATGCAGGGGTCAGAAGACCCAGGGGAGATATAAAGATGGGAATTCTTAATAATGGTACATTAATCGCAATAACAACTGTCTTAGCTGACTTGGGCATAGTGCTTGATGTGTCAGATCCGAGTAAGCCGAAAATAGGAAATACTTTTGGCGTATTACAAGATGCTGGTACTAATCCTAACTTTGACAATCTTGCTCCTGGAGCATATTATTATCTGCAATATGTGGGCTCAGCCCCGGCATATCAGGGGTATGGAATATTTTTAAATTTTAGCAATATGTTTCAGATAAGATTTAGAGTTGCTCCAACCCCAGGGAATCCTGCAAATAATAATACTTTTCAATTCTTTGAAATGAGAGGAAAAACACCATCATCTGGATGGCAGGCATGGACAGATATAAGTGGATACTTAGGTACTTTGTTTAATATGATGAGGTATGAATATCTTACAACTTTCCAATCAGACTTCTTATCTAAAAACTCTCCTTACTATGCCAATGTCAGTGTTACCGGTCGCGCGATGTTCTTGAGCACCTCCAGCAATTCATTGCCAGATCTGCCTCAAAGTATTTTAGATTACATAACAGCAAATCCTGGAGTAATATTATACCTACATCTCGACGAGGTATATCCACAGGCTGCTTATACAGGAACTGCGACGCATATAAATAATATGAAAACACAAAGGCTGAGAGTATATTCTTCAACAGATACATCCGAAAGTGGATCAACAAAAACTTTTATTGACGCATTTGAACGTTTTTATAGTTATGTTCAGGGATATGATGTTTGGAGAACTGTTCCGAAAGCGAGAATAATTACCTCTATCTCCGGTGCATCATTGACTTTTGATAATACTAACCTTTTTGCCAACACAACATACAACTGCACAACCTCTGGGATAACAAATATGAACATATCGCAATACATTAATAGCGACGATGAAATCGTTATAAACTTTACTCCAGATGTTACGCTTGTTGCTGGCACAACATTTATATGGAATAGTAGTTACTTCAACAAAGATTCGACTATTGTATTTAATGCCGGTGAACCGTATGAACTAAATATTCGTAATGGAATTATGAGGGTAGGATAATGAGTAGCTCAAGAAGAATTTTGATGAGTCAAGGGGCTACTGTGCCGATGTTCCAATGGCAACAGCCTTTTACCTTCAATACAGGTTCGGCAAACTATAATACAATGTCATATATCTACGATATTATATACGATGATGTTCATTCAAGATATGTAATGATTTGGAGAGATGCAGGATCTTCAAAAAGATTATCCTATAACTCAACACTAGATCCAAACTTAGACAATTGGACAATGACAGGATTCGGTGTTATTTCACCAACTTTTCCTACAACATTATTTCACGATACAGTGAATAACAATTATATCGTTGGGTTTAGTAACGGAGAAGTATGGAAAGTTGATTGCAATTATTTAGGCACATCTAGTTGGCAAACAGCATCTTATCCAGTATTGAAAATAATTAATAATACAAACTCTTCAAATAACATTACAATAATTGCGCCGCCATATTTGGCTATGTCAAACGGTACTGCATGGAATAGCTCTTCAGGAGCAGTTCCTGCGACAATGACAGATGCAATGCAGTTTGGTAATAATATGGCCGGAACAACAAGTGATGGAAGGCTTGTGCAAGGCAATGGGTCATATCCTATTGCAACTTGGTCAGATGCCATTATTGGGTTACCTCCAATGCGTGCCTGCACAATGTTTGACACCATAAACGATGCAGCTTTTGTAGGAGATAATGGAACAGTTGTTTATGTTGGGTGGAGTCTATATGAACAACATAATTATACGGCAACAAACTTAAATACAGTTTGCTGGGATGGTGTTAATGAAGGAAAATTATATTTTGGCGGACAGAATGGATATGTAGCTTCTTTAAATACAAGAGGAGATGCTGGATTCCCTACCGAAACGCCGGTTAAAGAAAACCCTCAAACATCTTATGATATTTTAAAATTAAAGTTATTAAACAATAATATTGTGGGGTTGACAAGCAAGGGGAATGAAATAATTATCCGTAATGTAATCAATCCCTTATTTATCAATTAAGTAGTTAAATAACCCAAACGTGTACTGGGTAAAACGGACACGCGAAGTAAAAAACAAGGAGACAGAAATGGCATTAGAACCATTTGTACAATCGCAAGTCATTGATCAAACGTTCGGATTATCAACTCCGCCGATTGACACTGGCTACAACATTGCCGGGGTAGTTTACACTCCTTATGGGCCCGTAGAAAAAACTAAAGTGTCGGGCGTAAGAGAATTTGTTCAGAAGTACCTGTCAGGTGCCACAATCACGGCAGCTGACCATATAAGCTCGCAGTTTGCTTATAAAATTTTGGAAGCGGCGCCAATGTATATCAGCCGCGCATGTCCGGTAACGTTCCTTGAAGGTATTTCATCTTTAGGCGCATCGTTACTGTTTGACAAAAGCTTCAGACTTGTAGACACATACTATACGTTCAGAGTAGAGAATCTGCTTGACAGTTTAGGTTACTACTATGTCCGTATTGGGGACACAATGTTTGCATCGTTTGATACTGGCAAATCTTTTACAGATATTCCGGCAGATGAAAAAGATGGCGTCACACAAACTATTACTATCAATTCAGATGGTAAGAGTTTGGACACATTGTTCGGAAGTATAATGACAGTTATAGCGGAAGATAATATCTCCAGTGCTGTTATAAGTTCTGAATCAGGAAGAATAGTTACGGATGAGCAGGCGTTGTTCTCTAAGAATGTAGGTCTATCTACTGAAATGGTAAGAAGCGGATTCTTTAACCGTATAAGCAAAGCTGGTATTTTAAACGGCGCCACAACGGTAAGTGAATTAGACTTCATATCCATTAACGCGAGCACCTATTACTTTTCAGGACAAAACGTCCTTAGCCCCGCAGCACTTTCAAATCCGATAAGAGTTACAAGCCCGGACAATCGAAACACAATGGCGGCAGATTATTTCTTTATCAAAGTTATAGCAAGATCTGGAGCCCAGTTTATCGGGTCAACAGGCGTAACATTGAACTCAACTAACACTGCGTTTAACCTTGAATTTGTTTCCAGCACAATTCCGGCCATAGTAGATGGCGGAGACGGATTTATCGTTCTTTTGAACAATGATAAGATAGATATATCTGATGGCGCTAAGAGACTCGTAGTTGACATTAATGGAGTTGAATCTACTTTCGTTGTTGGTTCATCTTCAGTTTCTACTGACATATCTATTAGCCTAACATCCATAACGGCGTATGACTTTTTAACGCGCGTTATAGATCGCCTTATCCAAACAACAAGAGACGGCAGCACAGCTGTGTATAATTCTTCTAGTCCTGCATCAGTTGTAGTAGACCCGTCAAGAACATTAACAATCATAAATCCTGCCTCACAGCAGTTAGGCTCAAACGTGTATGCAGTTACTACTGACGCTGACGATAATAACACATACACATACTTTCTATCAACCGACGCAAATAATGAGCTATACATAAGCTTTGACTTTGCGTATATAAAAATAGGGAACTATTTTTATTTCACGGGCGCTATGATACCGGATTCTTTAGACCCAAGCATATATGCTGACCCTGCTACCGTAGTCAACATGAAAAATGGGCCTGTAACAGAGTCTGAATTCATATCATTGCTTGGTTCCAGCCTTTATGCAACGCAGCAAATAGGGATGTTTAATAATGGCTATGTATCGGCATCGTTTGATTTTTCTGAATCTGGCGCGATAGTTTATGACCCAACAGCTATGGAAATTTCTACTCCGAGAACTATAACTCAGTCAACTGTGGAGCAGTTTGCGATGGTACAGAAGTTCCCTGCTGCTGGTAACGCATTCAGATTCCAGTATGAACAAACCGCGGACGACAATAGAATATTGAGACTGAACACTTCTTACAAAGATGGTGTTGATACCGAAACGGTAACAGTATCATTTGTCCCTGGCGTTGTAGATCCGTTTGGCGTTGATATGTATTACACTCGTTACGATTCTCCGTATTTCCAGCTTGTTAACCTTAGCGAAGGTGGGCAAGGCGAAGTGTATACTGAGTTTACATCTCAGGCTTGGGGTTCAAAAACATCAGTGCCTGCTTTCAATAATCAGTATGTTAAAGAAGCATGGCAGGAATTGCCGCAGTATGAAGACGGAATAAAGTATGACCTTCTAACTGACTGCGCAATAATGGATCCTGGTGTTGCTGCAACGATAGAAAGCGTAGCTAATACGTTGTTTTCGTTCTATCCTGCATCTGTACCACCATATACCGGCACACAAGACATTTTGTCATATGTTAATGCATGTAACTTTACATCATTTGAAGTCACTGTATCAGCGATGGCAGACAGAATCGGTATTAACGGATTCTCAAATGTTTTGCCGGGCGCATTGAAGATTATATTGAGCTTGATAAGTTTGCATGCAAGCACATCTATAGAATTCGCGCCGCAGTTTGGAAGAAACAACGGAACTGTAGGTGTAACGAACCTTGTTCAGAAATTTACAAAAGCGCAGCGTGAAGTGTTGCTTAACAAGAAAGTTAGGACGCTAAGAGGCAATGCAACAACTGGATTTTATATCAACACTCCTGACACCGCGCAGCCTAGAGACAGCTATATGAGCGACGAACAAATCGTGCGTTCAGTTAATAAGGCTGTGCATGTCATGGAAGTGTTTGCTGAAGGGTATATCGCTGAATACAACAATGACGAAACGCGTTCGCTTGTTCAGGAACAGGGCAATAACCTTATACAGGAAACATTGTTCAGAGGCAGAAAGTATGCCCCGGTGATGTATAATGTTGTATGTAATGCGGAGAACAATCCGACGAGCGTTATTGATAACAGCCAATTAGTTATCGAGTTGTACGCGTCATTTACCCGCGCTATACGCTGGATTAAGATTACGCATTTCATCGTTCCATTAGCACAGGCGACACCACAGGGATAATTGATAAGATGATAAATTACTGATATAATTTATTGGGTAGGACAGGTCTGGCCGGACTTGTTTTGTACTTACGTTACAAAACTTACTACCCGATATAGAAGATCTCACGTAAGGAGAACAAAATGAAAAGATCGTATACCAAGATAGATCATAAAGAAAAAACATGCCCTACATGCGGCAAAAAATTTTGGAACAAAAAACATCCTAATACAAAGTTCTGCTCAATAATATGTTCTTCTAATGACCCTACAAAAATAAAAAAAAGCATTGAAACATTCAAGGCTATTAATGCCAATCCATTAATTAAAGCAATAAGGGATGCTAAATCTAAGGCTACAAACGCAAAGCCTAAAATAAAAAACAGGAGAATTGCTAATCTTAGGATTACAGTCAGAACACCTGAGCATAGGGCATTTAAAAGCAAGATCGCAAAAGAAGTTAATTCAAGAATAGGTCACAATGAGAACAAAAGCAAAACCCTTAAAGCGACTCTTTCGTGCCCAGAAAAAAGATTAGAAATGAGAAAAGCAGGCATTGAAGCAATGCAAAGGCCTGGAATTTTCAAAAAAATATATAATATAAAAAAGAAAAATGGAACGTTAGCTAGTAGTTCTAAGGTTCAAAGAAAAATATATGAAACCAAAAAGAAAAACGGAACTTTCCGTTCTAGTAAGCCCGAAGATATGGTAGTAGATTTTGCTCGTGAAAAATTTGGGACAAATGACATTAAACGCCCATACAGATCAAAGAAATATCCATTCAATGCTGATTTTTATATTAAGTCTCTTAATATTATTATTGAATGTCATTTTAATCCTCGATTTCATGGTTATGAACCCTATGATACTACCAATCCTAAACATGTTGCGGAGATTGAAGTATGGCGTAAAAAATCAGAAGAGATAAACTTTAAGGGCAATAAAAAAAGCTCTTATCTCCATGCTATCCATGTTAGAACAATAAGCGATCCCTTAAAAGTTATTACAGCCAAAGCAAATGGCGTTAATCTTTTGGTATTTTATACAGAAGAAGAAGCTATAATGTGGATAGAAAAAAACTCAAAGGAATAAAAAAATGGCAGGCATAAATCCTAATAGTAAAAATTATGAGATAGTTACAAGAGCTTTATACCCAGAGGTGGGCTTTGAATATAAGCCTTTAACTATCCAAATGTTTGTTGATAGTAAGTCAAACTTAATTCCTCCTTTCCACTCGGTATCTGTGTCTAATAGAGATAATTTCAGCGGATACTTTAGTGATAATGTTGACGAGTATTCTCCATCGCTTAATACAGCTTCCAGGCTATTGCAAGCCGGCTATAACCTCTATTTAACTAATGTTCACGAAGCCGCATCCCCATTATCTTTACGCATATTCGACGATGGCACATCATCATTTGTTCCTATGAGTTTTATAGAAAATCCTCCGCTATTTCAAAGCTTGCCTATAATAAAATACGCAGACTCAAATCTTGCCGTAAAAATAAACTTAGTAGACTTGGAAGATGGCAGTTATGTTCTGCTTGAACAAAAAATTAATGGGTTGCAACACAATCTTTTGATATATGCATCAGAATTACCTCCTATGAGTGCTTGGCATTATAAGGACTCTGTGCGCGTCTATCCTGACGACTACGACCCAATGAATCCGGAAGATGCAGTATATAGAAACCTGAAATGCATCGCTTCAACGCTTAACCAGAACTTTGCTTATTATACACAGATAAACGGCACATCTATTTCAATCGGAACGCCTTATGGTTTTACCGGCATATCAAACTATCAGGGGTCAATGGTTCCAGAATTTGATCCTGTATTTGAAAACTATATTTTGAATATGAGCAGACTTAATCAAGTAACTTGTGATTTTTGGTCTACATACAATAGCGATACAGACGATCTAAGCATAAGCATTACAATGTTTAGACGTGATTATATAGTTACGATAACAAAATATAGTTCCGGCAATACTAGATTAACCGAGACATTTACCAATACAGATTTTGCTGCATTAGTTGCAGATGTAAACGAAACCAGCGTTCTTTTAAGAATACAATGGCAGGGCGAAAAAGTTCCATTCGGAACATATAACCTTACACATATTGCGGATAATCCGGTAACTAATTTATCCTGGATAAAAGGATTAAAATCTTTTGAAGGTTACTTAGAAGATGACGAGATACAGGACTTTACCGCAAATATTATATACGAGCCTATAGCATCAAAAGAAGCGCAGGGGCTTATGCTAAATATATTCAACAACCCGAATGTTCCTATTATCAAAGTTATGACAGCTCTTGATATGCCGGATACTGAGCGTGATACTAACTTCGGAATATGGCTTGATAATAATCAGTACAAATATAATGGCGTTGTGATGGAAGCAAAAGAGCTATACTTAACATTGTTTATACAGCAAGGGCTTAACAGAACATACAACAATATAGCTGTAATGACAGACGGCTCCGGAGAAATCAATGACGAGTATCAAGTGTTAGCGGCAAGCCAAGCCAACACAAATGTTGCAAGCAATGATATTCCCTCAGTGATACAGTTTCCGTATCCAGCCTATGTTAATGCTATAACAAAAAATGCTAACAGCGTCTCTGTGAATAGCGTGCAGATAACATATAATAATAAGGTGTTTGACTTGTACCATTTAATCTCTATATCGCTGATTAATATGGAAATCATCAAAGCCGGGGCGTTTACGGAAGGTCTATGCTATGACGTAATACATCAGGTATCTACTTGGATGGACGAAACTATTGGTTATCGTCCTGAAATAACCTTGAAAAGATTTACTCCGATATCCGACAGAGAAGTTGCAATAGAATTTAATTACGGCGCGGAGGTGTCCGAGGAGTTAAGACTTCTAACTCTATCTTTAGCCGTAAGATAAAATGGGGGCGAGATATGTTCAAGAAAATAAAAGCATGGTACGCATTACACAAAGCAATTAAATCACACAGACCCATGAAAGAAATACTGAAGCTCATTGATAAGGTGAACGATTTTTACAAGAAGAAAAAATAAATTTTAATCCTCGCTGGACATAATCGCCGGCGAGGATTATTTGTTGACAAATGAAGTGTAATATTACGGGGATGCACAGGGTTCGACAGAGATATTGAATGATATTGTCGGCAGGGGCGAGTTGATCTGAAGGCTCGCTAATCAATCAGATCACAAATAAATAACGATTACGCACTAGCTGCTTAATCTTAGCCTTTAGGAATTTGTCGGTTTGTAATAAAGGTTAGAAAAACCGAACGCTCGGTTGGCAAGATTGTCGGTAGTAACCAACTGTAAGGAACTAACCGTCAAAAAGAAGTAGTTGCCGAACTCAAATCGGATAACCTTGTAGAAGACATGTTGTTGTATTTTTGGACGCCGGTTCGATTCCGGCCATCTCCAAACTGAAAACAACTCTTACTGCTGCGGTAAGAGTTAAAGATATATTATACTGAACATGATATAAAATGACATTTTTTTGTTATTTTTAATGCTAAACAATATAGAAAATCTACGAAAACAACTAAATTATATCACTTTTGATATAAAATAATCGCGAGATCTGAGTAGCCCGGTCGAGCTCAATGGGCTCATAACCCATAGGCACCAAGCGCTTCATCCTAATGGTCAGCGCCGCCCACCGCAGGTTCAAATCCTGCTCTCGCTATTTAAAAGAGGGATTATGTATCATTATACATTTAATTCAGAATACAAGATAGGCGCCAAAGTGTGGTTTCCTACAAGTGACGACAATCCTAATGATACTAGGGGGACATATTGGATTCGGGGCACTATAGCCGACTATGAAATAACATTTTTAGAATTTGGCAAAGGCGGTACTCAATGCAGCAATGTTTATGTCTTAATAAATACGCCAACTTGTCGTCATAGAATACCCGCCAATTTTGTTAAAGACAAAAACCCTCTTGACAAATAAAAATCCTTAAGATAGAATCTTCAGACGAAATAATAGAACCAACTATAAGTGTGTTCGTGACGCAGAATATGGCGGATAAAGTTTAGCGCCCGCCCTCACACAGGTTCCATCATACAGCTACGCGCCAGGCAACTCAGAGCGTATATGATGAAAATGTTACGCGGTATAAGTTATTCGAGACATGACGCGTAAGCGTGCAACCCTAATCCATGACGGGCCCTAACGCAATCGGTAATTTATCAGTTTTTTAGGTTTTGAGCATATTGCTAGCCTAGACCAAACAACAAACTGACTATCTATTTATAGGACAAAGAAAAAAAGAAATTTACCTCTTTAATATGCCTTTGGCATATCATCTCCAGCCAACAACAACCAAACAATCTAGAGCGTAAGATTCACAACTTGACAAATAAACAAATATATTATACTATATTCATGTAAGCTTGTTTGGTGTCATCTAATTGGAATGAACTTAATGAGAGAATTAGTTATTCTCCGCCAACGTGGTCAATAGGCACACTAGATGGATAGAACATCAACCACAACTCTGAAAGTAGCCAAAACATTCTATAAATGGCAAAATGTAAATGAGAGAAAAAGTGTGCTAAATAAAAAGGAATAAAAATGTTAAACTTGTTACTCGCAGTCATTACCATAGAACGCACAGCACCTAAAGCCGAAGGCTTTATGGGAGCAGTAGCGTTTTGGGGTAAAGATAGAAAGTGTGGGTAATAAGAGGAAGATATAAAGTCGCAAAACATAAGAAAACCCAAAATCCTCTTAACTCCTAAAAAGTCAAGAGGTTTTTTTTTGTTCTTTAACAATGCCGTAGTAGCTGAGGCAGTACAAGCGCCGGGCTGAAGACTCGGAGTACGAGGTGGCAGAACCCTCCTACGGCACCATGAGAGATTAAGATAACAGTAGTCGGCAGGTCTCCAAAACCTTGCAGTATGGGTGCAAATCCTATATCTCTCGCCAGTGAACCGGTAGAGGAATTAGTTAACTCATCTCCCTTTCAAGGAGAAGACTGCGGGGGCGGGTCCCGTCCGGTTCGCCAAGATAATAATTTAATTGGGACGAAGTGTTAAGAGGTGCACGATTCCCTTGCAAGGAATAAGAGTGGGTGCGACTCCCATCGTCTCAATTAAAATTTGATAAATGGTTCCGTAACTCAAATAGATAGAGTAGCGTGCTCTTAACACGAAGGTTTTGGGTGCAAGTCCCAACGGAACCACCATAAATAAAAATAAATGAGGATTATATGCCAGGAATACATAAAAGGTCGCAAAGCTCAGTTGGTTGAGCGTTCCGCTCATAACGGATTGGCCGCGTGTTCGAGCCACGCTGCGACCAATAATCGGGTCCGAAGAATACAAAGTGATTTAACCGGCTTTTAACCGGTAGAATTCGGGGCAGTACCGAACGGACCCACCAAATGCCGCCGTAGCCTAATTGGATTGAGGCATCTCGCTTCTAACGAGATTGATGGGGGTTCAAGTCCTCTCGGCGGTGCCAAAGAAATAAGTTCTTTAAATATTAAAGGCATCTTACAGCAAGCAAATTCTGTCTCCACTTCGGAGATATAGCTCAATTGGTAGAGCATTTCCAATCAAAGGAAAAGGTTGTGGGTTCGATTCCCATTTCAATAGATGCCTGTTAAATACCAGCGTAGCTCAAAGGAAGAGCATTCGATTGTCGATCGAAAGGTTGCGGTGTCAGGATCCGTCGCTGGTGCCAAATGGCGCCGTAGCTCAATTAGTTAGAGCACTCGTTTCATAAGCGAGAGGTCCAGAGTGCGATTCTCTGCGGCGCTACCACAACTAAAAGGAGGATGTCGTGTTAGAAAATGCGAAGTTCAGAAGTGCATCGGATGAAAATACTTATATGTCGTTAGAAGAAGCACTGAAGCAGGCAATAGATTATATCAAAGAAGAACCGCAGGCAGAATACGATGTCATCGTAGGTTCTGACAGTTTATGGAGAGCATGGCATACCGTATTCGCAACCGTATTTGCTGTTCATCGTAAAGGTAAAGGTGCGCGTTTTTGGTATACGAAGAGCAAGGAAAAGTATCCAAAGAATATACCAGTAAGATTGATGAGAGAAGCTGCTGATAGCGTTGAGTTGATGCAGGCATTATACGATAGCGAAATCATGCTGTTAGTACCAGAAGATAATTTCAGTGTCCATGTAGATGTTGGACAAAAAGGTGAAAGTCGTCAAGTAATCAATGAAGTTTTGGGATATGTTCAGGGCCAGGGGTTTCATTGTGAACATAAGCCGAATGCAGCAGTAGGATCAATCTGCGCAGATAGAATTACAAAATAAAAATATTCCCGATCGGGAAGAAAATGTCCCTGTCGCCTAACAGACATGGCGCCTGACTACGGATCAGGAATAATGTGGGTGCAAATCCTATCAGGGACGTATGCGGGCGTAGCTCAAAGGTAGAGCGTTTCGTTGCCAACGAAAAGGTTGAGGTTTCGAGATCCTTCGTCCGCTCCATAGATTTAATGCCGACGAGGTGTAATACTTGCATACGAAACTTCCAATTTCGTGGAGAGGGTGGGATTCCCTTCGTCGGCTCCAAATTAATATAATGGTCCTGTAGCACAGCAGTTAGTGCAATCGGATGATAACCGATCGACATAGGTGCGAATCCTATCGGGACTATATAATGCCGGGATGATGTAACAGCAGCATGCTACTCCTACAAAGTAGTCGCGAAGGTGCAAATCCTTCTCTCGGTACCAAGTAAAATTAACGCCGGCGTAGCTCAAAATTGGATAGACAGCACCCCACTTGTAATGGGGAGGTTTCCGGATCGTGCCCGGACGTCGGCTAATTATTATTGCCAACATAGCTCAAATAGATAGAGCACACCCTTCGTAAGGTTGAGGTTCTCGGGGCGGGTCCGAGTGTTGGCTTTTAAAAATACTCTTGACAAATAATTTAATATATTGTATTATTCTTTTAGAAATAAAGTTCTTTCAAATAAAAAAGCATACTTACAGCAAGCAAAAAATTCCAGGTTCGATTCCTGGACAACTTTCGTTTATGTTGCCTTTTACGTCGCGCGGTAGCGACAATGTATGCTAAAAAATAGTTTTAAAGGGAGCATACAGCAAACCACAATGGTTAATAAATTCTCTAATAAAGAATTTTATTAGGTTCAATTCCTAAAAGTCCGCAAGGACTCTAAATGCTCCCTGCCAAATATTTAAAGACTGCCTACAGCAAACAAATTTAATTTTCTAACCTTATAGGAAAATAAGAAATGTGCAGTCTGAAAAAATTAAACATATCTTCTATGCAATCAGAGCATCGCGGCTTTATGTTTTCAAATTGTCGGCAGTCAAATGAGTGTGCTGGTGCTGCACGCGGTAATCACGAAGAATGGGTTCGATTCCCATATTTTATTTAGGAAACCATGATATCTGGAGTCCCAAGCTGGCTTAATTATAGGAAGGAAAACCTTAAACCCCACCAGACGGATGAGTGGTTAAACTGTGACTCCGGGCTACAGCGGGATTATTTGTAGCTTCAACTTTATAGTAAAAGTGAAATGATGTTGGTGGGTACACCAAAAACTATACAACGGGGGAGTAGCTCAGTTGGTAGAGCGGTAAAAAATAAAAAGAGGCGATCCTGTAAAGGATACATCCAGCAACTCCATCTAATAAAATGCACTTGAAATGCACAGGTCGGCGGTTCGATTCCGTCCCTCCCCCACCAAAATGCTACGGTAGCTCAGGAGTAGAGCACTTAATGTACATCCTGTAAAGGTTGTCTACAGCATCCAAACCACTTTCAATGGAGGGGTCGTTGGTGCAAATCCAACCCGTAGCTCACAAGAATAAATTTGAGGGTATAAAAATGAAATCCAGACGAGGTGGTGTCTTCTAAGTAACTAAACTTAGGAGGCGACATGAAGAACCCGAACAAATGGAAGTGGCAGTATCGTATTATTAAGAAGAAGACATATTGCTCTTGTATGAAAGCGTTTTGGTACCACGACGGTAGAGGATATTGTCGTAACCCAAAAACAACAAGTGAAAAAAGATTGTTTGATCCGTGTTATGGTCGCGCAAGAAGAAATCCGGCTAATTTGCCACGGGCGTGGGATGATATTCGTAATAGCTATTTCAAAAGTTGGAAGCACACAACAAAGCGCAAGAAGCAGTGGAAGTTGGCGGAGCATGATGATATAAGAAAAGAATTTATTATACAGGAGTATGGCTGGAAAACAGATAGAAGTTCTAACAATAAAAGATTCAGTCAGCAAAACTATATTAATCTGAATCTGGGAGAGTACAGAATGGCGAGATTAGGTGAAGCATTAAAGAAGGAAAAGGCAGTAAAGAAAAAGATTGAGGATGTTACTACGAGAGCTGAGCAGAAGGTTACTGGAAATTCATTCGTTGACGGAGCGACAAGCGAAAGTCTTTATGACGAACGTACAGAGAACGGCATGAAAACCATGAGCACGTCGTTAAGTGCTTTAGTTGATTTGTTTGGTATTGCCGGCAGCATGCGCGGGAAAGATATTATCCCGCAGTTCGTAAAAGCATTCAATGAAAATTCATTGCTTGCTCTTAAGTTGGCATTATATATCAGAGATGCTAGAGAAGGCCAGGGCAACAGAAAGAACTTCAGGGATATTCTTTACTGGATAACGTCACAATATGAACCATACAGAATAGACGCAGGCAGAGAGAAAACTAAGAACGATGTTTATATTGAAAACTTCATAAAGAAAGTTCCGTTTATCGGAAGATGGGACGACTTGCTTCATGTTGATGCAAGTTACAGGGACCTTGTTTTTAGTTTAATCGAAACAGGGTTGAAGGAAAAAGATACCCAGGGACTTTGCGCTAAGTGGATGCCACGTCAAGGCGCAGTAGCTAACGCATTAAGAAAATATTTCGACTTGACACCTAAACAGTGGCGTAAGAAGCTGGTTGAGTTATCAAAAGGTGTTGTTGAGCAGAAGATGTGTGCAAAACAGTGGTCAGAGATTGAATACAGTCATGTTCCATCTAAAGCTTTTAAGAATTATACGAAGGCTTTTAAGAAAAACGACGATATAAGGTTTTCAGGCTTTTTGACTAAGGCAGAGAAAGGCGAAGTGAAAGTTAATGCCGGAGCGATATATCCGTATGATGTTATAGGCAATATTCACAACAATGAGCAGGCAGCAGAAGCACAGTGGAAAAATTTGCCTGACTTCATTGACAAGGAAATGAAGATTCTTGTTATGGCTGACGGCTCGGGATCAATGACAAGTTGGAGTTACGGCTCTCAGCATAATCCGAAGTGTTCCCCATTAGATATAGCTAATTCGTTGGCTATGTACACCGCGGAAAGATTGAAGGGCGCATTTAAAGATTTGTATTTGACATTTTCAAATACTCCGAAGTTTGTTACGCTGAAAGGAAGCTTGAGAGAAAGATTAGATATCTGTCTTCGCAACAACGAAGTTTCTAATACAAACATCGTCGCGGCATTTAAGTTGATTATCAGCAATGCCCAGAGAAATAGCGTTCCTCAAGAAGATATGCCGACACATTTGCTTGTTATCAGCGACGGACAGTTTGATGCAGACAGCAATTTCGACGACGGGATGTTGCAGGCAATAAAGAGACTTTACAAATCTGCCGGATATGAAGTTCCTAAAGTTATTTCTTGGAACGTGTCAGACAGAATGTCAGGTCAGTCACCGGTTAAGTTTAACGAGCAGGGAATAGCGTTGGTATCAGGCTTTTCTCCGTCAATACTTAAAAATATTTGCGGTGGTAAATGGTCAACTCCGGAAGATTTAATGATGGAAGTTTTGAATAAGGAAAGATATAGTTTGTAGGAAACATGGGCGGTATAGACATGGAACTGTGCCGCCCATAAAAAACACTTGACAGAAAAATAAATATGTTGTACAATATTCACAAGAAAGATGTAGCAAGAAAATTGGTATATAAAAAAATGAAAAAAATCCTTTCCCCATTATCGCAGCAGCAGCTCAATTCAAGCTCACAACCGAGCTTGAATCATAGCTATTGCTATGCTAAGGGGATAAAGGTTTAAAGTTTACATCAAGATCGGCTCACAAACCAAAACCCCTGAAAGCAAAGCAAAAACTCTCAGGGGTTTTTTACGTTCTTTAAATTGGCGCGTTGACTAACTGGTAGGTCACCAGGTTTTGAGCCTGGCTTCCGAAAGGATATTGTGGGTTCGACCCCTACCGCGCCAGCCAAGATGCCTCGTAGTTTAATTGGTTGAACGCTCGCCTCTGGAGCGAGAGATTTCAGGTTCGATGCCTGACGAGGCAGCCAAAAATTGTTCTTTAAAATATAGTTCCCTTGTAGTTTAGTTGGTAAAACGCACGGCTGTTAACCGTGTATCGCTGGATCGAAGCCAGCCGAGGGAGCCAAATGGTGACTATAGCTCAAAGGCTAGAGCGTCCGCTTGTGGAGCGGAATATGCGGTTTCGAGATCCGTTAGTCACCCCATAAAATTTATTCCGGGTATCGCCTAATTGGCTAAGGGCACTCCGTTTGGGGCGGAGAATGTTGCAAGTTCAAGTCTTGCTATCCGGACCAATGCGCCGGACGAACCAATGGTGGTTCAGCTGCCTGTAAAGCAGCCCTGTCGAGAGGCATACCGGTAGGTTCAATCCCTACCCGGCGCACCAAGTTCTTTAAATATGGAAGGGTATCCTGGGAAGCCTGGGGGCAGTCTTGAAAACTGAACGATCCGTAACCAATCGGGTTGGGGCGCGATACCTCACCCTTCCGCCAAAAAATTAATGCCGCAGTAGGCCAATGCAGAGTCAAACGTCTTAAAAACGTTAAAGTATGGGTGCGAGTCCCATCTGCGGCACCAATGCTTGCGTATCCCAACAGAAGAGGAGTCCGGCTCAAACCCGGTTCAGTGTGGGTGCAATCCCCTCCGCAAGCACCATATTGGAGAGTAATCCTGTGAAGCGCAGGCGCTGTTTGCTAAGCAGTTGGACGGGATCAAACTCGTTGTGGCGCGATACCACTGCTCTCCGCCAAACATAATACGAAAGTAGGCGAATTGGCATAGCCAGCGGTCTAAGAAGCCGCGGTCTCGAAAGAGCGATTGTGAGTTCGAGTCTCACCTTTCGTAAAACGCTCCTGTAGCCTAATTGGCAAAGGCGTTCGGCTTAGGACCGAAAGAGTGGGGATTCAAATTCCTCCAGGAGCATATAGTGACGGTGACGGACAATGGTTGTCCATCGGATTGCAAACCCGATTAGCAGAAATGCTTACAGAGAGTTCAATTCTCTCCGCCGTCTTTTTCTTTTCACCTATTGACAAATGAAATGGAATATTTGTATAATCATAATATTGCAATCTGTTGGGATAATAGGATATACTCACTATTTTTTTAATAAGGAATAGATCGCGGGGACAAGCCGGAGCGGCTAAACTGGCTCATAACCAGTCCGAAAGGGATGGAGGGTGCAACTCCCTCCCCCGCAATATAAAATAAAGGATGGTTTAATGGCTGATATTAATCAAGTTCAAAAATTAATTGAAAAAGTATGTGATGGCGTCAAAGAACTTCTAATTAAAAAGAATGCAGCCTATGGTAATAGCGCCATAGAACCTTTGAGAATCTTCTCCAAATCAGATTCAATTGAACAGATAAACGTGCGCATAGACGATAAGATTAGCCGGATAGCAAGAGGTATAGACACTGATTAAAGAGAGTGGCAAAGTTGATAAAGAAGCAGAATGAAAGTTAAATATTTTTGTCCGCCTGCCATGCGTAGGTAGGGCTTCGGGTCCGCTCTCATGGGCGGTCTCCGCTAAAAGGAGAACTAATGAAAAAAGAGTCTACAAAATCTTTCCCCAGAAAACAGGAAGAAAGATGTTATGATGGTCATTAAAGTCACATGCCCGTTTTTAAAGGTTATTTATTATGATAATGATACTAAATCTTATCCTGAATGTAAGCACAAAGGGTATAGGCTGACCGATTTTGATAGCTGTTTCGGCTGTGACCTTAAAGAACTTAGCTCTTCGCGGGTCAAGAAAATACATGAAAAAGATCAAGAAGATACGAGTAAACCCGCAGCAAAATTAACGTTTGGGAAAGCAAGAAAGCCCATAGATGATAATGATTAGGATAAATGAAAGTATTTTGAATAGTTTTTGTATGAAAAATCAATAGAAATTAAGCCATACTCTCCACAGGCTGAGAATGGGGGCTAACTTGTTAAGTTTAGATAGTATTCTGAAGGCGGGCAAGAACAAGGTCGTCACAACACCTGACCTGCGCGTAAAGCCGCCGAAAGCTACTATACCTAAACCAGCCCCGAACATGAACAAAGCACAGACCGAAAATGAAGGCCCGGTCAAGCCTATGGGGGATATGTCGCGGCTAAAGGCCGCAGGGCAGACACAAGTTGTACCGATGGATAACCTGAATAGGACCGGTTCTATCAAAGAACCTAAGTTTGTATCTCCTAGCAGGGATTTCAACGAAAACTTGATGCCTGTTGTTAATATATTAACGGCGGCGCAAAACGCAAACACTACGCAGACAGAACAAACCTCAACCACTACACCGCAGCAAGGGGCAACCGCGGCAGACATTCACAGATCGTTGTTCCCCGGAGCATCAAATGTTACCGGCACTATAGAACCCAACCAATTACAAGAAGTAGTCAATGTTTTCACTATGTATGATCCAGACTTCAAAGAGAAGACGGCTCTTCAGCTTGAACCAGTTATTCCAATTCCAATAAAAAATCAATCACAAACACCAGTAAGTCAAGGGCTATATAGCTATAACCTTGGAGAAAAGTTCGGGGATTTATTAAATTTTGGCGATGTTAAAGACCAGCTTGAAGTAAGTTATAAGCAGTTAGTTGCTGGCATCACGAATGCTCCTATGGAAATAGCAGCCGGACTTATAAGTGAAGCTGATAAACTCAAGAAAAGTTTGGTGGTTGCGCCAATATCTAATCTTACCAGCGCGGCAAACCAGTTCATAAAACAAGCGCCGCAGGCTGCAATACAGGGTGTTATAGGGCTGCTTAAAAACACTGATTTGTATAAATCGTTATTAGGCGGCAATGTTTTACCCGTACAACCTGAAGGTGTAGGTAGCGGTATTACGCAGGGAATCATTAATCAAGGAATTAATGCCGTTAATAGTGCATTAGCATCAGTTACATCGTTCTTGGGTTCCGGATTCCAAAAGGTATCGGTTATCCCAAGCGATGGCAAGAGTGATTTTGCTGATAAAAAGTCCAAATTCGGTGTTAGATGGGGCGTAGGAAGTACGCCAATAGGTAGTAATAGAAAAAGCCAAGGCGAAGAAATATTGGGCATTTATGGCCCAGTATATAATAGCAACAGGATAGATGATGTAAAACTCAAACCTAAAGGGGCAATGCCTTTATTCCGCGGGCCTAACTTTAGAGGTTATGAAGATGGGGCTAACTTTAATGCGCGTGTGGATAGATACTATGATTTCCGTATTGAAGCGCCGTATTATTTATACAAATACCATGGATTACCTCTTCCAGTAAGGCAAACGGATAAGCAATGGCCAGACACAACTAATCACTATGTCCAGCCGATAGAAGCATTTTTGGGTTCTGAATATCAAAAAGATGATACCGAGCGCAGCCGACAGGCAGGTGATTGGGCGAAGTATTTGAAAGGCGATACGAAGGCGGTAGACTATAATGCGAGGGATGAGGCATGGCGTGCTAGTGAAGATTTATTGCTTATATCTAACCTTGCCGAAATGTCTACAGTTGAAATTGGTAACGGAGAACAACTTGATCTCGGATTGTTTGGTCAAACAGCATTAACAAAACGCATAGACCAGATAGCTAGGGTTACTACACTTATCATTGAAGATGATAATCATAGCGTAAGGAAGTGGTTAGAAGCATATAAAAACTATCTTTACGGACCGTCTCCGAACCCGTATCTGCATAGACCTATATATTTGTCCTACTACAGAATATATTTTTGGCTACTAAACTATGATAAAAGCATAGCTTACAGAAGATGTTTCTGGGGAGTGCCAAATTATAGCTTAGCGATGACGCCAAACGAAGAAGGTATTAAGGAATTTGTTGTACAGTGGGATATCATAGGTGAAGATGTGCCGGCAACAACAACATATATGGCAGATGAGCAAACGTTGATTGATCAGTATAGCACAAAGACTTTGCAAGTAACATCTCCTATATCTGGCACATATCATGATGCGGGACATCCTAACTCAGTAGGGAACTTATAAAAGTCGTGATTAGTCAATAGAAAATCGGTGAAACTGTGCCTGGGGTATGTATTAGCCCCTTTGATCATGGGCAGTGTGTATACCATAAAAATTCTATTACAATCGACTATGTTTATTAACCGGGAGGAAGCATGAAGGTAACAACAATACCAGTTTCGGCATTACCAACGCGCGGGCTGCTGTATAAAAAGTTTGAATCTATAGACGTTCCCCAATTAACATTCGGGCAGATAATGAGCTATTCCGCAGAGCTGGAAGATGCCAAGACCGAGTATACAAAACTATTAGTACAATTAAAACATCTCATGCTTACTATTCCAAACGGCGGCGAAATTCTTATGCCGGATGCTTATCCTATAATGGCAATCCGGTCTTATACTTCAATATCTAATAACCTTAAAAAAACAATAACAATCAATTTCATGTGTCCTATCCATCAAAAGATAGAACAGACGGTTATAGATTTGGACTCAATGCAGTTTGATAATGTAGACCAATCAATTCTTATTATTAAATCGTTTAAACTTAATAGGAAACCTTGGGATTTTAAGGTACCGACAGTGAAAGAATTTTACGATCTTGCCATAGACTTAAAAGGTGTTCTCCCAAGATTAAATCCGCTCAAATATGTTTGGTTAATGTCTGTATTTAAAGTCAGTCTAGACAAAAACGAGCGCATGCAGGTTTTGCGTGCGATTCTTAACGCTACGAATGAAGATAATGATATATCAACATTAGAGGTTCTTTACGAGTCTCTTGCGCATACTTTCCGTTTTGTAAAAGCTAAATGTCAGAACCCTGCTGCAAATATAGATTATAATATATATGCCATAGATCCGCTTCTGGAAGTTGAAAGACTAATTAAAGCATCCAAAGATTTAGGTATGCTTAATAGTTTTATGTTCCGGACAGATGTGCAGGCGGTAGAAGAGCTACATTCATCGGAAGTTCAATATGAATAGGGAGTTTCTTGTAAGCATCGAAGGTAGTGAATGTGGATTGCTGGATGTATTTCCAAGCGAACATTCCCTCCTGGAGCTTATGGTAAACAATGAAGATAATACTGACATAGATATAGCTTCTATGTCCCTCCCTCGCTTAGAACAATTTTTGGATATAGTCAAGAAAAAGGTAGAGGAAGAGAATCGTAGGGCTGAAGAACAACGTGAAAAGGAAGAGAAAAAAATGCAAAAAATTTATAAACAGATGGGGATAAAGTAATGCCTGCTCCAGCGCTTCTTGCCAGCCCAATGACTATTGTCATGAGCGTGGTAGGACTGCTTTTCATGATGCGGGATTCTAAAAATGCTATCAAGGAAAAGCGTGAGCTTAAACAAAACCAAGCTCAGATGCTTGAGCAGGGGCGTTTGCAGAGAGAGTCTGCGAATCCAGCCATACAGGAAATTAAAAGAAGAGAAGCCAGCGGCGGACCGGTAAACACATTGAAATATCAGCAAAATAAGCGTGACGCCGAACTTATAATAAGAAATAATGTGCAACGAAGAGCAAGGCAGGCACAGGAAGGCGACCTATCTAAAGGAATTTCCGAATCTGTAAACCAGTCAGAAAAGCAATCCGCAAGAAAGCGTACAGTATCAGCAATTGAACAATCGCAATTTAAAAGCAGAATTACAGATGCATCTAAAGAGCCTGTAGGGGTTATATCTACTTCTAAACAGGATGCCCTTGCGGCAACAGCTGAAAATATCGACAGCGCGGCCAAGTGGATAAACGAACAGCCTATACAGTTTAAACCGCTTCAGTCTGCTCCTATAAGTAGAGATAGTATCAATAACGATAATATAGTAGAAAAGTCGGAATTTAGTTCTTTACGCTTTGCAAATAGACGTATAATAGAAAATAAGAATTCAGGGTTAGATGATAGTCAGAAAGCGGTTGTGGCGGCAGTTGCGGCCATGAACGAAAATACTATTCAAGCCAACACAAGAGCATTGCAGCGTAAGATAGCAAGGCTTGATAGCAAGATAGAAAAATTTACATCCGAAAACCAGCAAACAGCAGAAAGCCTTAATAGAAACACACAAGATGCACTTGGTCAGATTGATCGTAAAACTACGCAGAATATAAAAACAGTAGCAAATGCACAGGGTAGCTCTGCAAAAGTTGTTGTTCAGTCAACGCAGTCTGGCATTAATGAGATGTATGGTAAGTTGGCAGAAAAAGAAAAAGAAAATAATATCAAAACTTTGTCGGAAATCAATATGGGTAACGCAAGCATATCCGATACGATTGAAAGTGGGTTTGATGGCATAGAACGGACAGACGCAGATTATCGCTTAAAAGTTGAACAGCAGCGTATGGCAGATCTACAATGGATGGAAGAAGGTAAATTGCAAGATGTGTCTGACCGGCAGATGATGATGGAACAAATGGAAGGATTAGATAATAACCAGACATCATTATTTGAGAAGGTTAAGACAGTTGCGGCGAATGTTAATCCGGAAGCTATGGAGAACAGGCTTAATCAGGCAGGCGGCGGATTGGGTGGTCTTATAGGTAAACTTCTGGCTTTCTCCGCGGTATTCACAACTTTAACAATAGCATTTCTTACAGGTCTTCCAAAGATGATAGGCACTAAGCTCTCAGAGCTATTTAATGCAATTAAGGGAAAGATAAAAGATTTGACTTTGGACGCACTGAAGGCAGTATTCATTAAGGCGCCTAAAAAACTATTGCTTAGCCTTTTAAAACTTGTACCGGGCATGAGTGGCATTACCGCAGCCTACGAAAAGATATTTGGGAAGAACCCAGATAGAGATGAGAATATAAATAAAGAAAAGAAATCTATCTTTGGCAAAGTTATGGGTTTGTTCAAAAAGGGAACAGCTCCGGGTGCCGAAACTAGCACAACCTTTGGCGAAATGTCTGACATGTTTAAATCGCAAGACGGTGTTGGCGCTAATGAATTTAATATTCCAAAATATACAGGTGAGACATACGATATCCCGACAAGCGAATACTTAACTACAAAGCCGGAAACAAGCAGTGTGGATGACAGTAAAGGCGTTACGCCTGCTGTTGCGGCCGCAACAGGCGTTTTTTCCGCGCCCATTGGATTTGCTACGAAACTATTTAAACGTAAAGAAGTGGTAGATGCTTCCGCGAAAAAAGAAGATATTGCAAATATAATGAAAGAAGGATCAGAAAATACTAACAAGCAAATTGGAGATGTTATGGGCGCTGTTAGCGACAAATTGAATATATTGACAGCGCATGTTGAACTTATATCTCAAAAGCAAGATATATATGCAGAGGTTGGTGTTTTGGCATCAATGAAACCGGAAACATCAACAGCGAAAAGAGAAAACCCAGCTGATGAACCTTCGGGCAATTAGGAGATAATATATGCCATTTTATCATGAACTTATTCTGAAAAGTAAAGATTCGACTGTTGAAATCTTTAAAATTGCGGGTAAGTTTGAAGACCCCAAACAACTTAACCGCAGCAATAGCTTAGGTACAGCGCCGTTATCCGGCGGTTTGTCAATGAGTATAGGGATCAACTGGACAGAAGGCTCAAATGCTGCAAACTTCTTAGCCGGAGCATTGGCTGGCACGCTTAATGCTACACAGTCTTTGGCACGCAATATAAAAACATCTTTAGCCGGTATAAGAACACTTAGAAGCGCAATGGGAAACCTTAGTGATGGTAGTAGCGGGCCCATATCTAAAGTAATGGCTGCCGGAAGTGAAATCGCCGGATGGACCGCGCAGCAAATAGATAGTTTACCAGGGATTAGCGCACTTAAGACAAAACAAGGCGTCTTAATTACTGGTGCTGAATATATGAAACAATACACCGGTTCTCAACACGGGATAAACTTGCCACAAGTGAATATAATGCTAATGAATACTACTGATACATCTGAAATATATAATAGAGCAGAACGTATATTGTTCTTTTTGGCGCCCCTTGCCGCCGGCGATGAAGACAATCCACCGGTGGGTGTTGACAAGTCTGAAGCAAACTATCAGCGCGGAGATACTACATTGCAACAGGATGCAGCGAATGCTGCAAAAACTTATTTCAGATACGATAGGCCTCCGTTAGACTATACAAGTAATTTTGTCGGATTTAATCCAGATGAGTTGCAGGGGACATTTGTTTTGCGTATAGGGCATAGATATGTGCCTTATTGTTTGCCTACAAATATCAATGTTGAGGTATCTCAAAGCGGATGCTATCTGGACTCGGGTAACGGACAGGGCGAAGATTCGACAACTTCTAAGAACTGGGTGCCGCACTATATTAGGATTAGTGCAAGCTTTGATTTGGCTACAAGATATATGACAAGAGATTTCCGTAGACTGTTAAGGGAAAACGAAGCTATAAAAATGGGGGCAATATAAATGAAACAGCTTGAAGATATAATGGTAGATCCGTTTGGTAGCATTTACTTAAACATGTTGGATCAGCTTGAGACCATAAAAACAGTGTGCCCTAAGCCAGAGCGTATTGATAAAACGCAGAAAAATTTAAAGGAGACTGATAAAGAGTTGGGATATTATGTTTGCAGGATTATCAATAATTTGATAATATCTGAGTATGAACAAGTTGCAAATCAAAGTGAATTATCTAATATAGAAACGCTTCAAGGCGAGAGATGAAACATAAAACCGAAAAATGTAAATTATGCCAAAAAGAATTTATTCCAACTGCTAAACAGAAGAGTGGTTGCTGTTCTCGTTCTTGTGTAAATCGTTTAACTTGGTCAAACCCCAAAAAAAGAATGCATCGTATTGTTGGAATAAAAAAAGCCTGCCTGAATCCAATAGTTATGGCAAGGAAGGTTAAGGCTGGCGTAGAAGTAAATAGCAGACCAGAAGTAAAAGAAAAAATTCGTGCTATAGCTATAGCAAATCATTCTAATCCAGAATTTAAACTGAAGCACAGTATGGCACTTATAAAGGCTAATGCTAATCCAGAAGTTAAGAAACGGAGAAGTATTGCGCAGAAAAAAGTTTGGTCTAGGCAAGATGCAAAGGAAATGCAAAGTATTAGATCTAAAAAGCTTCATTCTTTACCTGAAATTAAAAGAAGACATCGCGCAGGGGTTATATTATCTCAATCCGATCCAGAATACAGAATAAACTTAAGCAAGGCTATAAAGTCTGCGCAACCAAAAGTTTATGCTACAAAAAAGAAAAATGGAACTTTCAGAAAAAGCAAGCCAGAGGATAATATTTATATATTGTTACAAACGGTTATCTCAGACCTAAAGCATCACTATCGAGATTTTCGCTATCCATGGGTAGTAGATTATTATAGTCCCTCCTTAGATTTATTTATTGAATATAACGGGACTTGGTTTCATGGCGGTGAGCCATACGACAGTACCAACCCTAATCACATAGTCAAGTTGAACGATTGGAGAAAAAAATCAGAAGAGATCAACTTTCAAGGAAAAACAAAAAAATCTTTTATTCATGCCATTCATACATGGACAGTAAGCGACCCTCTTAAAGTTGCTTCAGCAAAGAATAATGGCTTAAATTTACTTGTTTTTTACAATGAGAAACAAGCAAAAGAGTGGATTCAAAAAGGAGAAAGGTAAAATATGGAAAAAACACAGAAGTATGATTCCGCGGCGGAAACACAGAAGCATAAAGATAGGGTGGCAGAACTTATAGGGTTTTGTACAAAGGCATTACAGGAACGGGCATTTACTCATGATGACAGCAAGTTAGGTCCGATTGAAAAACCTTATTTTGACGAATATACTCCCAAACTAAAAGATTTAAAGTATGGCACGCCAGAATATCAGAAGGCCTTAGATGGGTTAAAGCCGGCATTAGATCATCACTATGCCGTTTCCAGACATCATCCGGAGCATTTTTCTTTCGGCATAGAAGATATGAATCTTATTGACTTGATAGAAATGATGTGTGATTGGAAGGCCGCATCTGAACGCCATAAGACCGGTGATGTTTATGAGTCTGTTGAATTGAATAAAGAACGTTTTGGTTATTCGGACGAGTTGGCAAGTATATTTAAAAATACCCTTGCCGAGTTAAAAGGGAAATAATAATGCGCATACAATACGGCGATGTTTCGCTAGACATTCTTTTTGAGAACTCGAACTTAGAGTTCCGGAAAGACTGTGCACTGATATCGCTTGTTATTAAAGAAAAAATTAACGAGATGCCTTCATTTGAGCTTGAACTATTTGCGCCTAACTTCGCGGATTATGTGGAAGCCAAAGATATGGTGTTAGTTTATAATAGCACTAACCTCAATTACCGCGTCCCAATGGGAATTAAAGATATAAGGACAAAAGGAACATCTATCCAATTCCGTGGGTATCTATGTCCCAATGCTTTCTTCAGAGATGTCAAGAATATATATTTGGGTAATAGCGTTAAAGCCGCAATACAGCAAATCAACCTAAGAAGGCAAGTGATATGCGATAATGATTTTAGTTATGATATATTTCAAATATCATGCAGCGATATGGACCAAGTAATAGGAATGTGCAACGAGTTATCGTCAACTCCATATTGGGCAATATCAAGAACTGCGGTTATTCTTCAAAGTGGCGCAATCGTTGATGCAAAAGATAGTCCTATGTCTCCATCTTCTAACGGTAGAATTCGTAGACTTTTGGGGGCAAACATAGAAGAAATATCGCAGGAAGATAGTTCCGGCGGATTCCATACCGTATTTGGGACCAGCAGATTTCTTGTCCCAATAACTCATCCGGAAGAATTTGCGGCCGGAAGAAATTATGCATTGAATTTAACGGCACAGTATTATACGCCAGAGTTCATATTGGTTAACGAATACGAGAATGAGTTTGATCATCCTGCCGGGACAAAGTTTAAGAATTATTTTACGGAATATTCAAAATATAGATTTTGGACAGCGTTATCGGTAGAGTATACATATACTACCAAAGGGCGTTCATCAATGGTAACATGGGGAGCAACAAACTAATGGGAAAAGAATGGAACGAAATAGATGGTTTAGCAAACAACCAAACTACCTTCTTGGCTAAAGTGGCCGAGATATCTCAAGTTAATAACGATGTAGGCTTTAATGTTATGGGAAGACCTCCTTTTGCTGGGAAGTTCCCTCAAGCTGCCAGATTGGGCGATTCTGCCAGAGAAATGAAGATTGGGGATACTATAAGGGTAACCGACATACTTGGCACTGATGGTATGCATGCTTTTTATTATGAGCCAATTAGGGAAGACCCATTTGTGGGGCTTATGAAGATGGGACTTAAAATAGAAATTACTGATGGACAAACAATTAAGATTACTGGTGATTGTGCTTGGAAGGGCAATATTGAGATTACTGGAAATTTGGATGTAACAGGTACAATAACTGCTACAGAAGATGTTATTGGTGGTGGGATAAGCCTTAAAGGGCATACTCATAACTATAACCCTGGACCGGGAACTCCAACGCCATCGGGGCCACCTAATCCATAGGCGAGTGTTTTGGATTGTTTTTGTATGAAAAATCAATAATAATTTATAAAGGCGGAACTATGCGCAGATTTGAAAGCCAGTCTACAATGCGGTACACTAACCGTACCGGCAACAAAGTGAGAAGGGAATCATGCACAGGTTCTGCTAATTTCGGCGGAGAGATTAAAAAGGCACTTGGCGAAAATATTGCTATTATGAAAGAAGGCATAAAACCTGCTAAAGGCGCATGGCAAGATATAAAGGAACGGAAGCTGTCTGCTCCAAACACCCGTAAAGCTATTAAGCGCACGTTCAGGAAAGGTGTAAGGGCTGCTAAAAGGCATCCCGGCAAGGCTTTCTATAAGGGCGCCATACTTGGCGGATCTCAATTTGTTCCGGTGCCCGGCGCGGGCATAGCAGCGGTCGGGGCTCTATCAGTTGCTGAAGGGTCTGCAATGAAGGCTGCAAAGATTGCAAAGAAAGTTCCAAGTGCATCTAAGAAACTTATGTCTGCCGCGGTTCGTGATACACCGGTAGAAATGATGTTTATGAGGAGAAGATAATGGCAAGAAGAGCTATAGCTTTTGATGGAAGTCTTACAACTGACCTGAATAAAGCAGTTGTTGATTTCTTAAAATTGAACTTCAAGATAACCGAAGGTGAGGTGTTTGATATTGAAGGGTATGGAGCAGATTATCTTAACCTTAACTCTGATGACAGCATACATGCGGTTGTAGATAAAACGAACAAAAAGCTTGTGAGCGGAAATTTAGTTGCTACAAATATTGTTAGAGACATCCCTGGCGAAGTTACAGTTGAGCTGGAAGGGGATGACCTGAGACTAAGTTTATAGGAGATATACAATGTTTTATGATGAAGATGCTATAAAAGCTAAAATGGATGAGATATTTGCAGAGCGCGATATTACAGGCGATGTTGCCGAACTTGCGGCAGCAGTATGTGCACGATACCTATTTTTGAATCAGGTTATGAGCATTAGCACACTTATGGAAGGCTCATTTACACGCTGCAAAAATGTTAATTCCGCTATAACGCTTGCTGCCAACATGTTCTACTCTGTACCGCGCGGCATCAATATGAGGTTGCGTATAGAAAATCTTGTACCTATAAAAAATATGACTGTTAAACAGTTTGATATTATATCTACATACGGGCAATATAAAATGTGCTATGCTCAAGACTATGTACTTAGAAGCGGCGATATTACCGTCATTGAAGTATTCATGGCCTTAGATTCAAAAACATACGAATTTCAGGGTAATGACAGGCTTGTGCAGGTGACCCCGTTGGAAAACGTATCTCAGGACTACTATCTTGTAAGTAACGAACCTAACGAAACACTAAACACGGACTTTACGCGCCTGAACACCACAGAGCAGATAGCTGACCTATTAAACGACACTACGGGACTGCTGGTGGCTGCAATCACGGATATAAACTATTCTATCAGGCTATGGAAACAATCTGGCTTTAGCTCAACTTTGACTTACACGTTAAGATACCTTAGCAGTACGGATAAAAATATACCGCCTATAGATCCTGCAACTGATATAACGCAGATCCCAGGCTTTACGGTTAATGAAAATACAATAAAGACAATTGTTGTTAACCCCGAATATCCGCTTACTGACAAAGAATTGATATACCTATTCGCAACTAACAAAATAAAGTCTAACGATGTATTGAAAACATTTAATGGGTTCGAGCAGACGGTTCAGGCTTATTTTCCAGAGTTTTTAGGGTTTAATGTTGTAATAACCGCGGATACTTCCGGCTCAGGAAATCCTACTGCTATTACGATATATTACCAACAAAATATTGACCCCAGCGCACCCAATGCAGACATAGACCCAATTAAAGCAGATGCGTTTAGACAATTCATTAAAGGGTACTATGTACCGAATACAATCAATTTCGTAAAGGCTGGACCGGTAGTCGCGGGATTTCAGGACTTCACAATGAATGTAACATGCCGTAATGGTATTGCATACGACAGACTTATGGATATTGTTTCCGGGTACCAAAATAAGATTGGCGTTATGTGGAATGCTTTTCAGATGATAGCCGATATTATGGCTGACGATATATTAAGGCCTGCGATTGTTAATGTAACAATACCCACAAACTTCCTAACAGTAGGCACGCCTGCGATACTTCAGAACCAGTATCCGCGCTTTACAGCACAGAACAATCAGAACCCTATTACTATAAACTACACGGTGGTATAATATGGCGATAAATAACGTTTGCAAGATATGTTTGAAAAACTCAGGCACATGCCATTGCACAGGCCTTGTATCTGCATATTCAGGCGCGACTACGCCTGCGGACATATCGGATTATAGCCGAATAACTAATCCGCCTACTGTTGGACAAAAAAATATTTTGCCGGGGCATTATAGTGGATTCATAAGTGAAAAGTTGGCTATCGAATCTAAGTTTATGGGGCTGATAAAGTTAGGGCTTGATAGCGATACCTCAATAGACTGGACTGACGAACTTAGGACTTCACCCATAAAAGAAATGTATCCGGAAGCATATATCTTCTTAAAAAATATGAGACCTGCTTATTCCGATAGCGAACTATTGTTAATAGCTAAACTAATGTACACCACGGCAGGCTTGATAGAAAGTTTAACTTTGCTGAGCAGGTTTTACGATATAACAGTAGACCCGAATGTTACAACTGATCCGGTTACAGGAAAAACACAATTTACAATCAGCGAAGGGTCAGACTGTATTATTGATAACGTATTATTCCAAGACTATTTTAAAGTCATGGTACGAGACCTGCTGCTATATAAAGACCCTACAATATTATTTGCCAGCATCGTGTTCCAGTTGGATGTGGTAAACGTAATTAAACAAACCGCAGTTAACATAAACTATAACGCGATTAAGAAATGGTATACGGCTGATGCTTTTATATCGGCGCAGTATTAGGAGCTATAGGTGAATATAACTAGCATAAACTTTTCCAGCGTTGTAAGGATTGTATTTTATGGACAATCTTTTGCGAGCGAAACCAATACTGCCTTGGCAACTGTTGATATCGTTGAGCATAACACAGAGGAAACTATGTTGTTGGCGTACAATGATTCCGGCCAGCCCGGGGCTGAAACATATATGGCTGACAGATTTACAACTTTCGACGAGGAAGACAAGCAATATAATGTTTTAAAAATCTTAAAGCCATCAGTTGCAAAAAGTATAGCCTTTCTTGCATCAGACGGAAAACAGGTTGGTGTAATAGATTTTACTGCCAACTCGACTGACCCTACACAATATTCCGATAGCATTATTATGATAAGCTATGGCGAATTTGATATGGCTACAGACCCTACTATATTTTTACATGAAAAATCAGGGAACGCGCACTATATAGATATTAAGATGGTGCCATTTGAAGTTAGCAAAGGGACAGGGTTGCACCCTAACTTTGTACGCGGAGTTGTTAGTCCGGTAAACGCGCAGGCTGTTGGGCAGAACCTTATACACAGAAACTTCAAGATCACGTATTTAGGAAACATGATAAATGACAGATTCAATGCAACATCTTGAGGCTTGATGTAAAATTTTGGAGGCATAACATGAGTACAGACATAAAAGTTGGTAAAAAATATTTAACAAAAGGCGGAAATACGGCATTTGTATGCAGGTTTGATATTCCGTCTTCTAAGTTTTATTATTGTGTAGTTAACCACAGCATATTTTTTTGTTGTGATACGCACGGCGCTAATATATACGCCGGCGATGATGTTGTTTCCCCTGAATCATATTCCCTAATAGAAGAAATAAAGAGTTAAGAGGATACCATGGTAGAAATCGAAAACGTAAGGCTTGTCCCAATAGATTGGACAAGTGATTTTTATTCTGAGGCTTATGTGCCTACAGATCTTAGCAATGTCGGTGCCGTATATATGTTGCTATTTCCTCGTGCTATAACTCTTGCGGATTGGGCAGATATAAAAACTCAGACATCCATATATCCGGACGTATCTGGAGATATTGTCCTATATCCTATTGATGTTTTAAGCACGATAGAATATAAAAGTATGCACTGTTCTGCAAACTTTAGCATAGCTGCCAATGACCCTAATAGGTTGGTAAACAATATTGTCATTGTTGATAATACTACAGACCAACGTTTGATAGCTAATAGATACTTACAGACTTTTATAGATCTATCTATCGTTCAGAGGATTAATGTAGATATTTATGTTTATAGAAAAGAGTTTATGGTTGAAGGCGACCCGACATTTGTTATGCAAGTAGCTGTCACTACACACGTTGGAGATGAATCTGGAGCCACTGACGCTTTTTTGGCAAGCAAACACCCTTATCTCCTTGAAAGCTACGCATCACCAACCGGTTTACTGATACCGCGCGTATATGCACCTTCAGGGGTTGAGACTGTCATGGATTTAGCTAATGACATGATAGTTAACAGTAAAAAACAGTTAAGCCCGGTATTTGATATAACAAATGCTGCTGCAACGATAAATGGTGCTGTGGGTGTAGGTCCGGCCCCGATGTTTGCGGTCAACACTACAGGCGCAGCAATCCCTGGCGGGACTAAAGGGTTTAAAACAATGTTCCAGATGTATTACTATTATGATAAGGCAGCAATTACCGCGGCAGTCCAATCTGTTTTGCCAAATTTTGTTCAGTCAGATTTAGGCACACCATATATAGGGTTCTGTACGATGTATGGATCTTATCTGTATAGCTATACATTCTTTGAAGGTAATATCATTATTGCAATAGCCGGTTCTAACGCATACAATAAAATTGATGTGTTTGTAGTTCCGGACACAATGAGTGTTGAAAGCTTTACACAAAGCGAGCCATATAGGCTTAAAATAAATATGTTCTATGACAGAATATATTTTGCAACCGGTAAACGTGCTTTCTGTATTAGCCGTAATGCAGCCGCTGTAGCAACTAGAACCCCATATACATCATCTTCGCCGGCGCTGACATATTATGTAGATTTGTTTAATGGCGTTACGGACACCGTGGCATCATTAGATCAGATAATATCCGATGTTGAAGGCGATGTGTATATGCCTGAATTTAATGATTTAGGTGATATATTTTTAATTGCAAATTATAATTCCGATAACTTGGAAGGCGATAAATGGCATATAGGATACGCCAATATATTTGGACAAGTTAGCGATCCTTCAACAGCTAAGGGAAATATAGATGATTTCGACTATAATTTGTTGAACTCATTTGAAATAAGTAATAGGCCCGACAAGACTATGCTTAGAGGGTTATATGTATCAAGTGCGTTGCAACTTAAAGCCGCGCTTGAAGATAACATGATAGACCTGATAGCCTTAGACTCTGAGTTTTGTATCACACAGGTCAACGATAGCCAGAATTATAAGATTATATACAAGCTTGGCGACCAGCTGGACAGGATAACGGTGCCTATCAATGGGTTTAGATGGATAAGTAACGACTATGTGTGCTATGGTGCAAACGTGTTAAGTATCTATGGTGAGTCAATATCTAACCAAGGAACATTTTTCGGACATGCATGGACAGACATAATAGATTCTAAGCGCGGAGTTACGGTTAAATGGGATAGTAATGGTATAGGTGCGATAAGAGCGTTTAATACTGCCTATACGATGCCTACCGGCAATGCTACGTTTACATTGAATGTTACACCATCCAGCGCGACTGTTACAGTTAATGGCACCGCTTATACGGGCGCCAGGACGTTGCCCATTGGTTCTATTGTTAATTGGCAAGCAACTGCTTCAGGATATAGAACAGAATCAGGTACGGAAGTTTTAACTGCTAACATTTCTAAGAGCGTTACAATGGTTGCCGCGGCGACTATTACTATACCCGTATCCCCTTCAAATGCTACCGTTACCATGAATGGTACTGTAGGTGGGACACAAACATTTTCACTCGGAACTAATGTATCATGGTCTGTGTCGGCTATTGGCTACGAAACAAAGAGTGGCACAATTTCTAATGTACAGAACGACGTTACATTACCCACTGTTGTTTTAGGCCCGATATATTCAGTATATATAACCATGGCAGCGGGGCAGAACGACGATAACACTACTATAACAATTAACGGTCAAGTGTTTACAGGGTCTACCACTACAAATTATACAGGGAAATTGGGTGATAGAATTGAATGGAAAGTCGAAAGAGGCGTGGTATTACCAACAAACCCATTAGGTTTTGCTACACAAAGCGGCGTAATGGCTTCATTGACCGGCAATGTTTATATGACAATAACATTAAACTCAATTGTGACCTTTACAATTAACCCCACACCATCAGATGCCGTTGTAAGAATGAGCGTTGATAGCGGGCAGACATGGGTAACCGGCAATTCCCAAAACTTGGAAAGTGCGATTCCTATCATGTGGCAGGTCACGAGAACAGGATATTTGCCTCAAAGTTCAACCATAAACTTGCCTTCAACAAGCAATACTACTTTGAATGTTACGCTTGATGAGGCAGCGGTATTAACTGTATCTCCTACCCCATCCGATGTTATCGTTCAAATAAACGGGGTTGTTACGAGAACAGTTACTGTTCGTAAGGGCGCTTCAGTAGAAGTTACTGTAAGTGGGCAGAAATACTATACCAAAACACAGACCGTGGTAGTTTCGCAAGATATGACATTGCCAGTAACGCTTGATAAAGTACAGGTCACTATAACATTCAGGCTTACAGGAACAAACCTTTATTCCGTTGTAATTTATGGTACAACTACATACATAGGCAATAATTCAACTCTTACGCGTGATATAGATACTACCATGATTTTGGCAGTCACATATAAAGTGAGAAAGGTGTACACTTATTCTCAATATCCGCAGATAGTGTTTGACGTCAATAAAACGATAGAGATTAAGTAAGGAGATAAAATGTCAACTGGTAGAATATTAATTAATCCTCAGTTCTTGAACGCAATCAAAAACAAGGCTAATACCATAAGTGTCTTCGGGGTGCTGTTTACCCAAAGCGAAAAGTCTCTATCGCAAATAACCACAGATGATTTTAACCTATACCTGACCGGCAGCGAAGCTTTATATGCCGAATATATATCTACCTACCATACCATCATAAGAAACGATGTTCTTAAAACAAAAATAGCTTATGATTCAATACCTGTATTCAGGGTGATATTCTTGACGTATTCTTTGACAGGTGATACTACAAGAGCAAACCAGCAGTGGGCTTTTGCCGTGACGTCAGGCATGTCTGGTTTTACTGGGGATATAGCGGCAGTATTTGGCGCAGGGATGGACGTTGAGGTTGACATGAACAATATAGAAGGTTTATGTTGCCGATTTATTAATTTCAATTATCCTACTGCAAATTCTTATTTTCATAAACATTGGGTGTTTAATCTATATGATAGCTCTGTGCCACTTAACAATTTGACAAATAATAGAGATCTTCTCGACAGCGTTATAACCCGTCTTGGCACTATAAGAGATACTCTGCACTTGACAAGCTTGGGTGGCGTTATAAATCCTGTCAATGAGACACTTATAGCCTCTGATGGGAATGTTTATAACGCTGGCGTTGGCGTATCCATAGTTAAGAATGTCCAATTTTATAATGATCCCAACAATTTAGCAATAATAAAATCGTCACAAATCGCGCGTAATGATGCCACTGATGTAATTATTAAAAAACAGCCATAAATCCGCATTAATATCACACCGTAATCCGCATTTAAAAAGGCACATCTATTGAGGGAAGGTTGCCGAATGAATCTTCCCTCTCTCGCCGCAAACAAATGATTTAATTTGATTGTAAAAAAAACGGCACATCAAGCCCCATGCCGGGGGCATTCTTTTAGCGGGGGCTCGCGCCCCCATATATGTGTTTTGGTTTTTATCTCCCGATGCTACAGGTAGGTTACCTTCTACGTCTTCAGTGCACCTTTCCACTTTGCCGTCTCACCTCCCGGGTACATCATTTGCTTCCGTGTTACGACATCCATTTAATTCATCACCTCCTTTTATGCCTTTTAGGCATTAGCTTTTTGATGTCTGCATTTACAAGTGTTAATAGTTCAAATTTTCTATTTATAGCAAAATATAATATTAACCCTCGAGTTTTTTTGATTTTCAATATTTCAAATGTTTTACATTTAACATTTAAAAGCATATCTTTTGGATGTAATCCACTATCTATGAGGTCCTTTTCTGACTTAATTACAACTTTGTCGCCAACTTTAGCCGGATGAGTAAGTTCATTCCATTCATTTTTTGCCATGGGTACCTCATACTTGCTCTGTTATAGACTGAGCTGTTTTTTTAATTTTGTAGTATTTATTGATGTAGGCATAGAAATTATTGAACTCTTTTTGAACTTTAGTTTTACTAGTGCCATCAAGCATCCCGCATATCGTGATGACATAGTTATCATAAAAGCGTTTAGCGCCGCGGCATTTAAAGTTTATCGGGGCTTCGCATGCTGTTCTGTTATTACGCACTGTCAATGTGTGTTTAAACGGACAACTATTACAATCACTTGCAATGGTTCCAGTAGGGTAAATGCTCCGGCTCACAAAAACTTCTGCCTTCTGCTCTATACCCGTAATTTTTGGCGCATGGTATATAGCTTCAGCCACAAGCTTTAAACTTGAATCATGATTAGCCTCTATGTCTATGGCTGCTATTATGTTGATGTTATCTTTCATTAAAAAACCTCCGTGTATTAAATTATGCTACTGCCTGCTGTTTCACTATTGCCCAAGCTTGCGTAATAAGACTCTTGGTGTATTCTCTGGTGGCAGATTTTAAACCATTCCAAGTATACCCTCTCCTGCGCTCGATAGTATTTTGTTTTTCTTTTAATAGCTTGCGATACTCTATCCACATTGCCCTTGCATCATTGCTTTTTGCGGATAATGCTTCGCGAGAATAGGTATATGTATTTCCATTTTTCAATCTAGTTAATCTTGCTTTCTCTCTGGCTTCTGGCGAATGTGCCGCGGTAATCATTTTCTCTCTCATGCCAGGCCTCCTCCATACAGCCTTAGAACTTGCAGATATTTTTGCCTTGGACTCTGCTGAATGTTTCCAGCCTGTCCCCTTTTTTTGGCGCATATAGATGGCAGTGCAAGTAAGCCCGCAAAACCTCGGTACCTGCCAAACCCTAAGATATCCAGATTTTATTCGAGGTAAGTTAAATACTTTACCGCATTGTTCACATATAAGTTGCACGTCTGGAAGATATTTTTTTAGAATTCTTCCAGTTCTATTGGTTACTGTTAATTCCATTAAACATCACCCTCCTTTATCGCCTGTAAAATTTTAATGGCTTTGCCAAATGAATGCCAATGCTCTGTTAACGGTACTCTTGCCTTTGCATAACATCCAGCATATTCAGTCATCTTAAAAATACGACAACACCCTAAGTTTTTAGAAATATGAATCTCGGTATAGTTACCCGATTCAATTGCGATCGAAATAACCTTACAATCGTCTATATCCGAATCAACATACGCCTTTGGGTAAATCTCCTTAATCTGCTTTAATTGTTCTTTCATTTTTTAACCTGCGATATCTTTTTTATAAAAGCTATCGCACCTTCATACTGTAATTTATACTCTAAATTATCAACATCACTGTGTCTTTCATTAACTGCATTTTTAAAGGCTTTTATGTCGCCAAAAAAACATCCGCATCGTACCCATATTTCCTTTTTATCATTTATAAAAAAATATGTAGTGTCCGCTCTAGACCCTATTCCGCCTATTGAGTACAGCTTGCAGTTTTTAATTTTACCATCTTCGAACGAGCACTCCTTGCCGAACGAGCACCTCTCTCCGAACGAGCACCACTCTCCGAACGAGCACTCCTTGCCGAACGAGCACCTCTCTCCGAACGACCACCACTCTCCGAACGAGCACCCTTCTCCGAACGAGCACCTCGCGCCGATGAAGCAATAAAAGTAATTGATGCCTATTTCGCAATAATAAAACCCGGCCCGCATGGAGC